>ERZ773037.357-NODE-357-length-25181-cov-9.392820_pt1 | contig 25181 bp, 17 predicted proteins | sample MGYA00511466_ERZ773037 | MGnify/ENA primary metagenome ERZ773037 (study PRJEB29015, sample SAMEA2738146) | human oral metagenome | biome: human oral; feature: human-associated habitat; material: saliva | place: China | collected 2202 ... | reverse complement strand
TGTACCGCTACTTCGAGCACGTTCAGATGCTCTTCTCCCCCGACCTGTTCATCATCGGCGGCGGCATCTCTAAGAACCCGGAGAAGTTCATGCCCTACTTTGAGGATCAGATTCGTACCCCCATGGTCATGGCTGCCCTGCGCAATAACGCCGGTATTGTGGGTGCGGCACTGTGGGCTGGCGGCATGCTGCCCGAGCGTCAGCGCCGCGGCGAAGCGTAAAGCCTAAAAGCAACTGAAAGGGACCGCCTTTCCGAATGATTCGGAAAGGCGGTCCCTTCACGTTTAGTAGTACTCAGCTACCCGCGGCTACCGGCTGAGTTAGTTACCGCGTAGCTAGTTACTGGGCTAAAAAGTTACTGGGCGATGCGGTCCTCACGCAGACGCGCAATCGCCTCCTCAAAGTCTTCAAGGTTCTCAAACGCCTGGTACACGCTCGCAAAACGCAGGTAGGCGACCGCATCCAGCTTCGACAGCGGCTCCAGAATCGTCAGACCCACCTCGTGCGCGTTAATCTCCGCCAGGCCGCGAGCACGAATCAGCTCCTCCACTTCCTGGGCGAGCTTCGCCAAATCGTCCTCACCCACGGGGCGGCCCTGGCATGCCTTACGCACGCCGGCGGCAATCTTCGAACGGTCGAAGGGCTCGGTCACGCCGGAACGCTTAATCACCGAAATGGTGGTGGTTTCAACGGTCGTGAAGCGGCGAGCGCAGGAGGTGCACTGGCGGCGGCGGCGAATTGCGGCGCCGTCATCGGTGGTGCGGGAATCCACCACGCGCGAGTCGGTGTGCTTGCAATAGGGGCAGTACATTCGTTTCTCCTTGGCTGGGCGCTAGCGCCCGCGTATACAGCGCTCAAGAATATTTATACCTATTCTACCGTGATATACAGCGCAGACACCGTATGTTGTGAGTGAATATACGCTCAGGGTGGACTCTGCTATGCAGAATCCACCCTGTCATTCCCCTCACGGGGCGTTATTAGCGCGCGTTGTTAGCGTCGAATACAGCTCGGACCGAAAATCGTCTTGATTTCACCGAAGAGGCTCGGGTTCGGTTCCACGCGCACACTCGGGTCCAGCAGCACCAGCTGCTCCTTATCGCGGGTACGCACGAGCATGCGCACATCCGCGGTGCCCTTGTGGTCGCGCAGGGTCTCCTTCAACTCCTTCAGGTTCGCCTCAGTCACCAGGTACTCGGGTACCACGATGGTGATGGGTGCGGCGCGGCCGTCATCGCTGATTTCCAGGATTTGCAGTTCCTGCGCGCTCATGTTCACGCTGCCGTCGTCGCGGCGCTGCACGCGGCCACGAATCGAGCAGATGAGGTCGTCCGCCAGGGCGGCGCCCATCGTCTCGTAGGCGCGGGAGAAGAACATGACCGTAATGGTTGCGCCCGAGGGGTCTTCCAGCTCCACGGAGGCGTACTGGTTACCGCTGGACTTGGCGATACGGCGCGAAACGCCGGTGAGCATACCCGCAATGGTGACGGTTTCGCCGTCGCGCACGTGCGAGTCTTCACCGATGATGTCGTGCACCGAATGGCTTGCAGCGTCCGAGAGCGCACGCTCCAGGCCGCGCAGCGGGTGGTCCGAAACGTACAGGCCCAGCATGTCACGCTCAAAGTTCAGCTTCTCGCGGCGGTCCCATTCAGGAACATCAGGAATGGTCACGGTCAGTTCATCGCCCAGGGCGTCATCCATGCCGAGGGAGCCGAAGAGGTCGAACTGACCCGCTGCCTCCTTACGCTTGACCGCCACGGCCGCGTCCACTGCCGCCTCGTGAATGAGGGACAGCGAACGGCGAGTGTGGCCCAGGTCGTCGAAAGCGCCCGCCTTAATGAGCGATTCGATGGTGCGCTTATTGCACACCTGCAGCGGCACCTTCTTCAGGAAGTCGTTGAAGGACTCGTAGCGGCCCTTCTCCTCGCGGGCGGCAATCATGCCTTCGACCACGTTCGCGCCCACGTTACGGATCGCGCCCATACCGAAGCGGATATCGTCACCAACAGGGGCGAAGGTCAGGGTGGACTCGTTCACATCCGGGGCGAGCACGGTAATGCCCATGGCGCGACACTCATTCAGGTACAGCGCGAGCTTGTCCTTGTTATCGCCCACGCTGGTCAGCAGCGCAGCCATATACTCCTGCGGGTAATGCGCCTTCAGATACGCCGTCCAGTACGACACCAGACCGTACGCGGCCGTGTGCGCCTTGTTGAACGCGTAGTCAGAGAACGGCAGCAGAATATCCCAGAGCGCCTTAATAGCTCCCTCAGAGTAGCCGTTAGAAATCATGCCGTCGTGGAAGGTAGCGTACTGCTTATCCAGCTCCGCCTTCTTCTTCTTACCCATCGCACGGCGCAGCAAGTCTGCCTCACCCAGAGTGTAGTTCGCGACCTTCTGAGCAATCGCCATAACCTGCTCCTGATACACGATCAGGCCGTAGGTGGTGTCCAGAATGTCCTTCAGCGGCTCTTCCAGCTCGGGGTGAATCGGCTCAATCTCCTGCTTACCGTTCTTACGCAGAGCGTAGTTGGTGTGCGAGTTCGCACCCATCGGGCCCGGACGGTACAGCGCCAACACTGCCGAAATGTGTTCGAACTCCTCGGGCTCCATGAGCTTGAGCAGCGAGCGCATCGGACCGCCATCAAGCTGGAACACGCCGAGGGTGTCGCCGCGCGCCAGCAAACGGTACGATTCCGGGTCATCCAGCGAGAGGGACTCAAGGTCCAGGTCAATACCTCGGTTAGCCTTAATGTTCTCCACCGCATCAGAGATGATGGTGAGGTTACGCAGACCCAAGAAGTCCATCTTGATTAGGCCCAGGCCCTCACAGGTGGGGTAATCGAACTGGGTGATGACCTGGCCATCGGCCTCGCGGCGCATCACGGGGATTACGTCGATGAGGTCCTTGCTGGACATAATCACGCCCGCAGCGTGCACACCCCACTGACGCTTCAGACCCTCCAGGCCCTTCGCGGTTTCGAACACCTGGCCGTAGATTTTATCGACCGGGTCTTCAATGAGGGCGCGCAAATCTGCCGCCTCGGCGTAACGCTTATCCTCTTCGTTGTACACGTTCGCCAGGGCGATGTTCTTACCCATGACGTCCGGCGGCATCGCCTTGGTGAGGCGCTCGCCGACCGAGTACGGCTGGTCCATCACGCGGGAGGCGTCCTTGAGCGCCTGCTTCGCTTTAATGGTGCCGAAGGTGACAATCTGTGCGACCTTCTCTTCACCGTACTTTTCGGTCACGTAGTCGATGACTTCGCCGCGGCGACGATCGTCAAAGTCCACATCGAAGTCGGGCATGGAGACGCGGTCGGGGTTGAGGAATCGCTCAAAGATCAGGTCGTGGTCGAGCGGGTTCAGGTCGGTAATACGCATCGCGTACGCGACCATGGAGCCTGCACCGGAGCCACGGCCGGGGCCCACGCGAATACCGTTGCGCTTCGCCCAGTTGATAAAGTCGGCGACCACGAGGAAGTAGCCGGGGAAGCCCATGGAGGTAATAACCCCCACCTCGTACTCTGCCTGCTTGCGCACAGCGTCGGGAACACCCTGCGGGAAGCGGTAGTGCAGGCCCTTCTCTACCTCCTTCACGAACCAGGATTCCTCGTTTTCGCCCTCGGGCACGGGGAAGTTCGGCATGTAGTTCGCCTTGGTGTTGAACTCCACGTTGCAGCGTTCAGCGATTTCGAGGGTGTTCTCGCACGCGCCGGGAATGTCACCGAACAGGGCGTACATTTCTTCTGCCGAGCGCAAGTAGAAGTTATCCGCGTCGAATTTGAAACGCTTGGGGTCGGTGAGGGTCGAGCCGGACTGCACGCACAGCAGCGCCGCGTGGGCGGTGTGGTCCTCCTGACGGGTGTAGTGCAGGTCGTTGGTGGCGACGAAGGGCAGGTTCAGCTTCTTGGCGAGGCGGTGCAGATCCTCCTGGACGTTGCGTTCAATGTCCAGGCCGTGGTCCATGACCTCGCAGTAGAAGTTGTCCTTGCCAAAAATATCGCGGAATTCGCTCGCCGCCTGGACCGCCTCGTCGAACTGGCCCAGGCGCAGGCGCGTCTGAACCTCACCGGAGGGGCAGCCGGTCGTCGCAATCAGGCCCTTCGAGTAGGTCTGCAGCACCTCACGGTCCATACGCGGCTTGTACAGCTGACCTTCCAGCGACGCAATCGAGGAGGCACGGAACAGGTTGTGCATGCCCTCGGTGGTTTCAGCCCACATGGTCATGTGGGTGTACGCGCCACCACCGGAGACGTCGTCACGGGAGCCATCACCCCAGCGCACACGCGAACGGTCGGTGCGGTGCGTGCCGGGGGTCAGGTACGCCTCCACACCAATGATGGGCTTGATGTCGTGCGCTTTAGCCTGGCGCCAGAAGTCGAAGGCACCAAAGAGGAAGCCGTGGTCACTGGTCGCCATGGACTTCATGCCGAGTTCTTTAGCGTAGGTGAACAGGTCACCCAGGCGCGCGGCACCGTCGAGCATAGAGTACTCGGTGTGCACGTGCAGGTGCGTAAATTCTTTGGTTGCCACGGATATCTCCTGGAGGTGTGGGCTGGAGGATGGGCGGTGAAGGTGAAGCTGTGTGCGGCGACCCGCGGGCGGCTATAGCTAGCCGAGCTGAGCTGTCTAGCTGAGCTCGGCTAGCCGAGCTGAACCTTACCCTCGCGCAGAGCGGTCAGCGCGTAGGACAGGTCGAGCGGGTACTCACTGGTGAAGGTCACGCGCTCGCCGGTGCCGGGGTGGTCGAAGCCCAGGCGGTGCGCGTGCAGCCACTGGCGGGTCAGACCCAGTTCGGCGCTAAAGCGCGGGTCGGCGCCGTAGGTCAGGTCGCCGCAGCAGGGGTGGCGCAGCGCGGAGAAGTGCACACGAATCTGGTGGGTGCGTCCGGTTTCCAGGTGTACCTCCACCAGGGATGCGGGGCCGAAGGCTTCGAGCACATCGTAGTGGGTAATGGAGTTGCGTCCGTCTTCGACCACGGCAAACTTCCATTCGTTACCGGGGTGGCGGCCGATGGGTGCGTCAATGGTGCCGCGCAGCGGGTCGGGCAGGCCCTGCACGAGGGTGTGGTAGACCTTGTCCACGGTGCGTTCCTTGAAGGCTCGCTTGAGTTCGGTGTAGGCGCGTTCGCTGCGGGCTACGACCATCAGGCCGCTGGTGCCCACGTCCAGGCGGTGCACAATGCCCTGGCGTTCTGCCGCACCGGAGGTAGCAACCGAAATGCCCTCGCCCATGAGCGCGGAGATGACGGTGGGACCGTGCCAGCCCGGCGAGGGATGTGCCGCCACGCCTGCGGGCTTATCCACCACCACAATGTCCTCATCCAGGTGCACGATGCGGAAGCCGTCCACCTTCTCGGGGCGGATATCCGCCAGGTCGCGCGGTGCGGGTGCGTCCACGACGACCTCGTCCCCTGCGGACAGCTTGTAGGACTTGCCGATTTTCACGGTCTTACCGTTGTTGGTCACGCTCACGTGGCCGTCACGAATCCACCCGGAGGTGCGGGTGCGCGGCGCGTCGAGGGCACCGGCGAGCGCGGCGTCCAGGCGCATACCGGCAAGCGCGCCTTCAACGGTGAATTCGGCGCGGATGCGTGCCGATTCTTCGGCGGCGTTGGTGGTTTCGCTCATGCGGCTCTCCTTCGGGTGGTGTTTGCTTAGGTTGTCTGTGTGTGAAAGTCTCTAGGGGCAATCCGTTGAGGGCGGCTACTTGGTGCTCTTGTCGCCAGCCGGGGCTTCGTCTGCCGGGGTTTCGTCAGCGGGGGCCTGCACGCGGGTGCCGTTGAGGTTCAGACCCTTGAAATTCAGCAGCACGATGAACGCCATGCACACGCAGATTGCGGAGTCTGCAATATTGAAAATCGCGAAGTTCGGCACGGAAATAAAGTCGACCACGTGACCGGAACCGAAGCCGGGCTCACGGAAGAGACGGTCAAAAAGGTTGCCGCAGATACCGCCGAGCAGGCCGCCCAGCGCGAGGGTCCAGGACAGCGCTCGGGTGCGGCGCAGCAGGTAGAACACCACGGCGGCGGCAACGACCATCACAAGTGTGAAGATCCAGGTGACGTTCTCACCCATGCTGAATGCGGCGCCGGAGTTACGGATCGAGTACCACCACAGAAGCCCGTCAATGACGGTGATGCGCTCCCCCAACTGCATCTGGGTGACGACCAGGTATTTGGTGCCCTGATCGATTGCGAACACGACGGCGGCGAGCACGAGCGCGAGGATACCCGCAGAGCGGCCAGAGAGGATGCGCACGCGGCGTCCAGCAGTTTTTTCGGCGGCGTTATCGGTAACCTGTTCGACTGAGGATTCAGCAGTCTTGGGGGTGTCGGTCATAGCTCTCCTCTAGTCTGTGCCGGTTGCTGCGCCTATGATACGGAGGCAGGGTCCGCTCGCGTTCGATAGTGCCCCTCTAGCTTAGCAAATCGGGGTAGCGCATCGAGTATTCGGTGGTGATTCCGCTGGTGCTCTCCCCCGCTTCGTACACCGGGTTCTTGGGGGTTCTTGGGGATTCTGAGGTCGTGCCGGGCGGGCATGAGAATACCGCCCGGTTCTCTCGATCTTCCCCCGGTGAATAGCAGTGGAAGAGAAAGAATCCGGGCGGCATACGCTTCAAAGCGTCGTTAGCTTATTTAGGCACGCTGATTTATGCGGAAGCCTCGATGGACTTGAGGTTCTTCAGCTCCTGAACCTGTGCGTCCAGGTGCTGCAGCAGCTTGGAGCGGTAGCGGCTCTCGAAGCCACGCAGAGCCTCAACAGCGATCTCCAGCTCTTCCTTCTCGTCGGTGAGGCGAGAGAGAACCTCTTCGCGCTGCTGCTGAGCTTCGCTCACCATAGCGTCTGCCTTCCTCTCTGCCTCTTCGAGCAGTTCAGCCTTAGCCTTCTCGCCCTGTGCCACGTAGTCGTCGTGAACCTTCTGTGCCATGGCGAGCAGCGCCGCCGCATCCTGAGGTGCAGCCGATGCCGCCGAGGACTGTGCGGGTGCTACAGCCGCTGCGGGGGAATCGGGTGCGTTTGCAGAGAGCTGCTCAACCTGACGCTCCAGGGCGTCACGCTCGGAGTAGAGTGCGCGCAGTTCGACAACGAGCTCGTCCAGGAAGTCGTCGACCTCGTTGCGGTCGTAACCGGACTCTTCGGTCACGATCTTGAAGCTCTTAGTGATCAGGTCTTCAGGGGTGATTGCCATGGGCTTCTCCTCTAGGTATCCCTACGGTGTTTGGTGGTGAAGATGAGTGCCGCGGATTCACCAGCCAGATAGGTCGTGGCCCCAATATTTCAGGGTCCCGATGGGTCAGGGCATGGCTATTCCGCTATGCAGTCGTTGGCACCAATTCTACTATTCTTTGGTTTCTGTGCCCGGTTATACGTCGGTTGAACCGTAAAATATTCGCTCTGCGCAAGGGTGGGATTCACCACGTCTAATATCCTCCCTAGTCCCCGCTATCACCCTTGCGTTTTCTGCCCTGCAGTGCATTTTGAGAAGGTTTTCGAGAAGGCATTTTGACGCCCCCCCCCCGGCAGAACATAGGCGCATAACCCAGCCACAGAGCACCGGCAGAACCTGAGCACAGAAAACCCCCGCTCTGCACTCGATCCGTGAACGGGTCAGGCAGGCGGGGGTCCATCGTTTCTAGCTCTTGAGCTGTCGTCTCTGAGCGAGGCAGACACCTAAGAGAAGGTCGCAGTCAACCGCATCATGATGCTCAGCAGCAGAGACAGCAGAACAATCAGAATCAGGAAGCCGGTATCCAACGCAACGTTACCCACACGAACCGGCGGGATCAGGCGGCGCAGCTGGTTCATCGGCCAGTCAGTCACCGCGTACACGCCGCTGGCGAAGAGCAGCACAATGCCCTTGGGTCGCCACTCCGGTGCGAACATGCGCACCCAGTCAAAGAGCATGCGCAGCAGCATCGCAATGTAGAGAACGTAGACAACAATCGTAATGAGGGCGAAAATATAACCCATCTATCAGTCCTTAGCCCTGGTCGAAGGGGAATTCGCCGTCGGTCTCAAAGCCGGCGGGAACCTCAGAGTTAGCCACGCCCAGAACCTCCAGGTTGGAGGGGGTCAGCAGGAACACCTTAGCGGTGACGCGCTCAATGCGGCCCTCCAGCGCGAATGCCAGACCGGATGCGAAGTCCACCAGGCGCTTTGCGTCTGCGTCAGGCATTTCTTCCACGTTCATAATCACGGGGATGTTCTCGCGGAATGCCTCACCAATGATCTTTGCGTCATTGTAGGAGCGGGGGTGGATAGTGGTGATGCGACGCAATTCGTCCTCTTCTTCCTCGTAACCGTAGGTGTATCCGTTGGTTTCTTCGGGCTCGTAGCCCTGGTCGTAGTAGCCGTCGTTGGAGTACGTCTCGGCGTACTGCTCGGTGTATTCGGTATTCGGCACCGGGGTGTCCTCCCAATTGTCTGCGCTGGCATCGTCCCAAGTCTGCTCGGTTTCCGCCAGATCAGCTGTGGTTTCAGGTGTATGAGCGGTGGCGTACGCCGCTGCATCTACGGTTGCTCGTCCGTCGGCAGATTCTTCTGCGTCCAGATACTCGGTTTCTGTACCGTCATCGTAGCTATCAGCCTGCAGGTACTCTTCCTGTTCAGTATAGGCGGGTTCGTCCTGCAGATGGTAGGTTTCGCTCTGCGACTCGGCAACGCTGTACTGTGCCGAGCCGGGCAGTGCTGAGAGCCTGTGAGAGCTGTCGGTCTTCTGCGCTGCAGCAGCCTGCCCTGCGGAGGCGTTTGCCTCCCGGCGGGAGTCAGCCTGCACAGCCTGCGGGGATTCTTCCGGCGTCCTCTCAGCGCCCTGGTATCGTTCCAGGCCGAGGAAACCCGCCAGACGGCTTTGTTTCGCCATGATTCTCTCGCTGTTCTTTCACGTTGGTGGTGTACAGGTTCTGCCGTAGTGCGTCATCAGAAGGTGTGTGCGTAACGGTACGCCATGCACCGGCATGTATATATTACCAGCGCCTACCCCGCGCAGGCGGTCAAGGGCGCCGATGATTATGCCGCCGGGCGCTTACCCATGATGTCGCTACCCACGCGCACACAGGTCGAGCCCCAACGCACCGCCGCCTCCAAATCCCCGCTCATGCCGGCGGAAATCTCGGTCGCGTGCGGAACCTGCTCACGCACCAGCGACGCCAGCCCGTAGAGCTTCTCAAAGGCCTCATCCGGGTTCATGCCCAGCGGCGCCACCGCCATCACACCACCGCAACGCAGATGCTCGTGGTTCTCGATGCGCTCCACCAGCTCCAGCAGCTCGGAGGCGCTCGTACCGCCACGCGCGCCCTCAGCGGCGTGACCAGCCGTCGCGACCTCCGCCAGGGACACCTGCACCAGGCAGGTCAGCGCACCCTGCTCCGCCGCCGCGGGTGCGGGTGCCTCCCCCGCCTCGAAGCGTGCCAGCTGGTTCGCGTACGCCTTCGCCAGCGCATCCACCAGGGAGGGGCGGTCCACCGAATGCACGCTGGAGGCGTACTTGACCACGGACTTCGCCTTATTCGTCTGCAGCTGGCCGATAAACGCCCAGTGCGGGGGCTGCACCTCACGCTGAGCGCAGTAGGCGGCAAGCTCACGAGCCTTCGCGCTCGCCTCCTGGTCGCGGTTCTCACCGAAGAGGGTCACTCCCCCATCCAGTAGTGCCGCCGCGTCGGAGGCGGGGAAGAACTTCGTAACCGTCACCAGCTGCACCGGGGCGCTCGCCTCGGTACGCACGGCGCTATGATCCTGCTCCGCGGCGCGGATACGCTCAAGCACGCGGCGGTAGTTCTGCAACAGCTGCTCGGCGCGTTCGGGAGCGTAGTGCAGGTTCTGTTCTTCTACATTCATTTCAGACATCTTTTCTCTCCTTCAGCGCCTCTACGCGGCAGGCTCCGCCGCCTTCTCGATCCACACCAGACCCGCAATACGGCCCGGCTTCTCACCGCGGTTCGTGAACCCGCGATGCGAATACACCTCAGGCTCCTCAAACGTGCACTGCGCACAGTCCATGTTCACCTGCACGCCCGCCTCTTCCAGCACCGCGCGGGCGCCGGCAGGCAGATCCAAGCCGGGAGTCTGCTGGCTGGTCACCGAATGCACCTGCGGAATCAGTTCGGTGGACTCGGTGCGCATCGCCTCGGGCACCTCGTAGCAGCTACCGCAGATGCTCGGGCCCAGCCACGCGGTGATTTTCTCCGCGCCGAGCTGACGCATCCGCTGCACGGTCTGCTGGAGCACGCCGTCGAGCAGGCCGCGGCGACCAGCGTGAGCCACCGCCAGAATCGGTTGCCAGTTCGCGACCCGCTCACCCACCAACACCACGGGGATGCAATCGGCAACCATAATCGCCAGGGGCACGCCCTCAGTACTGATAGCGGCATCGGCAACCGGGGAGTTCTCCAGCACCGCACGGGCACGCTCAACCGTACGCTCCTCGGGGGCACCGGGCGCATAGGATTCCACCGTGTAGTCTTCCGGGTAGGCAATCTGCACGCCGTGCACCTGGTTCAGGTAGAAGAACGGCTCAGTACCCAGCGCCTCCTCCAGGGCGGCACGGTGGTTGAGGGTGCGCACCAGGGAGGCATCCCTACCGCCACCGAGCTCATCGTCCACGTGCAGGCCCAGGTTGCCCGCCGCGCGGGAGGTGAAGCCCACCCGCACACGCCAGGGGTCCAGAGTGAGGGTATCGGCAGAGGCAAGTAGCGAAGTTTTGGGGTTATCGCTCATCTTCTATTCCTTATCAGATGTCAGCGGGTAGAACGGCGGGTATAGCAAAGGGGAGCCGAGAACAGCACAATGTGCGTGTTTCTCAGCTCCCCTATAGCTTCATAAGACTCTCAGCCGTGCAACGCTTAGGCGTTCACAGCCGGGCAGACTACTTCAGGAAGTCAGGGACGTCCAGGGTGTCGCGGCGAGCAGGAGCTTCCTCCACAACCGGGGGAAGGTCAACGTCGAAGCCAGCAGCGCCGGTGGAAGCCGGAGCAGCAGCGGGTGCGTTGTAGCCGTAGCCGTTAGCAGCCGGAGCAGCGGTGGAACCGCCGAAGGATGCCTGGGTGCGCTGAGCCTGGGTAGCTGCAGCGGTGGAAGCGTTAGAGTTGGTCTCCGGGTTCACTGCGTCGAAGCCAGCAGCAATCACGGTCACGCGAGCCTCATCGCCCAGTGCGTCGTCAATAACCGCGCCGAAGATGATGTTTGCGTCGGGGTGAGCAACTTCCTGAACCAGGCGTGCAGCCTCGTTGATCTCGAACAGACCCAGGTCGGAGCCACCCTGAATGGACAGCAGAACGCCGTGTGCGCCGTCGATGGATGCTTCCAGCAGCGGCGATGCGATAGCCAGCTCAGCTGCCTTCACGGCGCGGTCCTCACCGGATGCCGAGCCGATACCCATCAGAGCCGAACCTGCACCCTGCATGACGGACTTAACGTCAGCGAAGTCAAGGTTGATCAGGCCGGGGGTGGTGATCAGGTCGGTAATGCCCTGCACACCGGAGAGCAGAACCTGGTCAGCGGACTTGAATGCGTCCAGCATGGAGACGTTGCGATCCGAAATCGACAGCAGTCGGTCGTTCGGAATAACGATCAGGGTATCAACCTCATCGCGCAGAGCGGCGATACCGGTCTCAGCCTGGTTGGAGCGGCGGCGGCCTTCGAAAGTGAAGGGGCGGGTCACCACACCAATGGTCAGAGCGCCGAGGGAGCGGGCAATACGTGCCACGACGGGTGCGCCACCGGTACCGGTACCACCGCCCTCACCTGCGGTCACGAAGACCATGTCTGCGCCCTTGAGGACTTCCTCAATTTCCTGCGCGTGATCCTCGGCTGCCTGACGGCCAACCTCGGGGTTTGCGCCCGCGCCAAGACCGCGGGTCAGCTCACGACCGACGTCCAGCTTGACGTCTGCATCGGACATGAGCAGAGCCTGGGCGTCAGTGTTAATAGCAATGAACTCAACGCCGCGCAGGCCAACCTCGATCATTCGGTTGACTGCGTTGACGCCACCGCCGCCGATACCAACGACCTTGATGACTGCCAAGTAGTTCTGGGGAGTTCCAGCGTCCATGTATTCCTCGATTGTTCCGTGTTCCAGCTTCGGAAGACCCGCAGCTTAATCTAAGCCTGAAGGTTTCCTCTAAAGAATGACTTTATCTGCTAGGATACCAAACTGTTTTTGTCGGTTCCTAGTCACACAGCGCAATTACCCCCTCTTTTTGTGTATTTCACACAAAAAGGGAGGATAAAGCGCCTGAATGGTTCCCCTAACGGGTCACCGGTACGCGCGGGGCAGACACGTCATAGACGGTCACCTTCTGCGTCTGTGCCTCGGAAGAATTCTCCTCCTGAGCACGCTTAGCAATAGCCTGGCGCAGGGAGAGAAGGACCTTAGCCTTCAACTCGCTCTCCTCAGCGGTTCCCCACTGCACCGTAGTATTATCCCTCAAGGTTAGAGTGATACTTGAGGTTGAGGTCGCGCTGGCTTCCTTAACCTGAGCTAGAAGTTCAGAGGGCATCGCCGAAAGCGCGGCAGAAATAGTGCGGAACTCAGCCGAAGTCTTCGGGTCATCACCGCTGAAACGCACCAGCGGCACCGACGTATCGGGCTGAGTAGCCGACTCCAGCAGGCTCACACCATCACTATCAACAGTATGGTACGTATCGCCCTGCTTCACAACCGCAACCGCGGTGCGCTCCTTCAGAGTCACCACCAGCTCATGCGGCGGACGACTCTCCACCTGCACGCTACGAATCACATTATCCTGCCCGATCAGCTCACGCACCTTCTTCTCGTCAATGCGAGTGAGCGGAACACCGCGCAGAGGCTCCAGCTTCTGCTCCACCTGACTGGTTTCCAGCAGGGATGCGCCGCGCACCGTAATCTTTTCAGTCGCCAGCAGGGGCGAGAAGAAGACCAGCACCACGTACAGCACCGCAATAATAGCCAGCGCCGAGGCAGTGTACAGCAGCTTACGGGCACGAGTCAGAGGCGCACGCTCCTTACGGGGACGCTCCTCAGCACGCAGACCGTCCAGACCCGGATCCTGACGCAGACGCTCACGCTGAGCCTGACGGCTCGCACGCTCGCGCTCCTTCTCAATCTCCGCGGCACGCTGCTGCTCACGCTCAGCACGCCAACGACCGAAACGGCTCGCGGGGCGAGGCTCTTCAGAGGCCTTCTCCCCTGCCTTATCGACGGTCTTATCGGTGCTTTCTTCAGCCTTCGGAGCGGCAGACTCTTCGCCAGATTCAGCAGAACCAGCAGACGCCTTGCCAGCGGTGGACACCGACTTCTTGTCAGAACCCTTATCGCTATCCTTGCCTACGCTCTTCTCCGACTGCGAGGACGCGGCCTGAGCAGATACAGTCTGAGAAGATGCAGTCTTAGACGAAGAATCCTCAAAGGCTTCAACATCAAACAGCACGGGAGCGTGCTCAACCTCAGACACGGTACGACCGGTCATCAGCGCCGAACGCACCGAATCCTTCAAAGACTGCGCCGAAGAATGAACCGCCGCAGCGCTCTTGGAAGCCGCAGAATCAGTACCGTGCTGAGCGGAAGCCTTATGCGCCACAGGCTTACGCGGCATGTGTCGAACGGAGCTCGAAGACTGAGTAGCGGCAGGCTGAGCGGATGCTACAGGTTTTACAGATTCGGCAGCCTCTGCGGTCTTTGCTGCCTGAGGCTGAGCTACCTGGGGCTGTGCAGATTCAGCCCGTACAGACTTAGCCTGTACCGCCTCAGCCGGTGCCACATCAGTCTGCACGTTCTCAGGTACCTGCTGGGCACGCAGACGAGCACGCGAACGCGGAGCCTTCGGCACGCGCGAGGAGGAATGCCCCTCCGAAGAGAGACCAGAACTCATCGGCACAGCCTAAGCCTCCGACTTCTTCGACTCGCCACCGTGACGGATCTCCAGGGACTCCAGCAGACGCGCACCCAAAGCGGTCACGTCACCAGCGCCAACAGTCATCACGATATCGCCGGGCTGAGCGCAAGCCACAATATCCTCAATCGCGCCCTCAGCCGTAGCGTAACGAACCTCAGAGAAACCAGCACCGGTAATCAGCTCACTGGTCACGCCCTCAATCGGCAGCTCACGAGCCGGGTAAATATCCAGCACATGAGCGCGATCAGCCATCGACAGGGCCTCCGCAAACTCCTTCGCGAACTCGCGAGTACGAGAGAACAGGTGCGGCTGGAAAATCACGTACAGGTTATGGCCATCAGCCACGGTACGGCCGGTCTCCAGGGCACGGAACACCTCGGTCGGGTGGTGCGCATAATCATCGAAGACCTTCACGCCAGCAACCTCACCGCGCAGGGTGAAGCGGCGGTCAGCGCCCACAAACTCAGCCAGCGCACGAACAATATCGGCAGCCTCGTAACCAGAAATGAGCGCCGAGATAAAAGCAACCGAAGCGTTCAGCTGATTATGAATACCGGGAACCTTCAGAGCAAGATCCTGCTCACCCTCATAACGCACGCCGCGGCACTCAAAAGACCACGACAGGTGCGACGACGAGGAAGAACCCGCGCTGGTAATCTCGCTAATGCGCAGGTCAGCATCCTCAGACTCACCGTAGGTCACTACGGGCACACCCGCCGCACGAGAACGAGCCGCCAACTCAGCCGCGCCCGCATCATCAGCACAGGTCACCACAACACCGTTAGGTGCCAGCGAACCCACAAAACGGTTGAACGCCTCAAAGACACGATCGTCCGTCTCATAGAAGTCCAGGTGGTCCGGCTCAACATTCGTCACCACAGCAATAGCCGGGCGGTAACGCACAAACGAGCCGTCCGATTCATCAGCCTCAGCCACAAAAATCGACTCCGGACCCTGAGCGCCCAAGTGAGCGTTCGTGCCGCGACCAGCGATCACAGTACCCACCGCAAAGGAAGGCTCCGCACCCAGCTGATCAAACATCACAGAAATCATGGAGCTGGTCGTGCTCTTACCGTGAGTACCGGCAACAGCAACCACCTGAGACTCACCCATCACAGCGGCAAGCGCCTCAGAACGATGCAGTACACGCAGACCCTGCGCGCGAGCGGCAGCAAGCTCCGGGTTATCCTCACGAATCGCAGTAGAAATCACCACGGTATCAACGTCCACAATGTTCTCAGCCTGCTGAGGAACACCCACACGAGCACCCGCAGCACGCAAAGACTCAACAGCAGCCGACTCGGCACGGTCAGAACCGCTCACCGTCACACCAGCCTGCAGCATCAGAGCGGCAATAGCGCTCATACCCGCGCCACCAATACCGATGAAGTGCACACGGCCCAACTCGCTCATCTTCGCACGCTCAGGGAACGGCGGGTTCAGCGGTGCCGGCAACACCATCTCAAGATTCATCAATTCAGTCATTACTTCTCAGCTGCCTTCAATACTGCTTCAGCCATAACGCGCGCCGCGTCACGGATACCAAGTTCATACGCCGCAGCGCCCATACGCTCCAGCTCCTCCGGGTTCGCCATAAGAGCCGGAATCTCACGGGCAAACCACTCACCGGTGACCTCTGCATCCTTCACCAGCAGAGCCGCAGACGCCTCCACCAGAGAACGAGCATTCAGGGCCTGCTCACCATTACCAATAGGAAGCGGCACAAAAATCGCGGGAACACCCACCGCAGCAACCTCACTGACGGTCGCCGCACCCGAACGCACCAGCAGAAGATCAGCGGCAGCGTACACATCCTGCATGCCGTTGCTGAACTCAATCTGACGGTAATTCGGCGCGCTCAACGGCTCACCATTCTCATCCAGAACAGCCTTACCCTTACCGGTAATATGCAGAATCTGGAAGTCCCACTCCGCAAAGTGGTCACGGCACGCCGCCACCGCGTTGTTCAGGCTCTGCGCGCCCAACGAACCACCGGTCACAATCACGGTCGGCTTCTGCGGGTCCAGACCCAAGTTACGGCGAGCCTTCGAACGGTGCGTCTCACGGTTCAGGTAGGCAATCTCATCCTTCATCGGCATACCCACCAGGGTCGCGCGCGGGAACGGAGTATTAGGGAACGCCACACCGGTGAACTTCGCAAACGTACCACCCAGGCGGTTCGCCAAACCGGGCTTCGCGTTCGCCTCATGAATCACCACGGGAATCTTAGCCATCAACGCCGACAAATACGCCGGCGGGCACACGTAGCCGCCCACGCCAACGACCACATCCGCATCTACTTCCTTGAGGATGCGGCGGGTCTTCGACAGGCCACCAAAGAACTTAGCGGGGAAAGCCAAGGCGGCACGGTTAATGCTACGAGGGAACGCCGCACGAGGAATGAACTCAATATCGAAACCAGCTGCCGGAACCAGCTCGGCTTCCATCTTGTCCGCAGTGCCCAGCATCAGAATCTTAGCGTTCGGTTCAAGATCACGAACCGCACGCGCAATCGCGAGCATCGGATTAATATGACCGGCGGTGCCACCACCGGCGAAGACTATAGAGGGCGCCTTCTTCGTCATAGGTCTTTCTCCCAACACATCGGTACAGCATCATTTTACGCTATCGCACCTGTTCAACAGAGCGCCCCCGCCATTGAGCTACAACTCAAGAGCGAGGGCGTTATCTGTTATTCAGTGCAAGTGGAGGCTCAAATAGTAGCCCGAACAGCCGTGCTCCAGCCGCGAGCCTTTCACCCCGCAGAGGCTAGCTCTGCTTGCGGGTGCCGCGCTGAGCCGAGTTCCGAGCCGCGCCCTGAGCCGGACGCTGCGCTTGCTGAGCGCCGTTCTTCGGAGCGCCCTTTGCCTGAGCACCCCTTGACTGAGCGCCCTGTCGCGGCGCTACCTGACGCTGAGCACCCTGTCGAGAATTACCCTGCTGAGGATTACCCTGTCGCTGGGCACGACGCTGACGATCCTCAGGATGCAGCGGCTGCAGACCCGCAGGTAGCGAACCCGACGGACGGTGCTGAACGCTACGAGGGTGGGCGCTACGGGGCTGGGCATCACGCGGCTGGGCACCACGAGGCTGCTGCACTCGCTTCTGCGCAGCAGGCTGCTGAGCGGTACGAGGCTGAGCACCACGCGACTGAGCGGGTCGCTGTTGTACAGCCTGCTTCGGAGTCACAGGCTTCTGGCCCTCAGGCTTCGCAACAGTCGTCTTCTGAGCAGTCACCTTCTGAGCGGGGCGAGCCTCGGCCGGCTTACCCTGTGCAGCTCGGGTAGAGGTAGTACTCTTCTGAGCAACATGAGCCTGCTGACCGGTACGAGGCTGAGCGGAAGCCTTCTTCGTCGGTGCAGGCTTCTGCGAGGCCTTCTGCTTCTGGGCTTCAGTCTTCTGCTTCTGAGCCTCAGTTTTCTGCTTCTGCGCTGCGGCCTTCTGCTCCGCCTTCACGCGGGCAGCTTCCTCACGAGCCAGACGAGCCTGCTCCTTCTGCTGTTCCCGGGCCTGACGCTCCTGCTCCTTCTCCTGCTCACGAGCCACACGAGCCAACTCACGCTGTTGATCCGGCGCAAAACCCAACCAGCGGCGCAACGTACTCTCCGGACCAAACATCAGCGCAAACGGGTTATGTTCCTTCAGCAGGTGGCCACCGGCAGCCGCACGAGCAGCCTCCTCCTGATTCAGCACAATCTGCAACGGCGTACGACGATGCCAATCAGCATTCGCACGACGAACCTCACGCACGCTCTGAGTCTCAATATTCGACGGTGCCGTCGCGCCACGCAACGGAGTCTGCCGCGCAAACGCCAACAACAAACCCGCCGCAAACAACGAAGACAACAGCGACGAACCACCATAGGAGACAAACGGCAGAGGCACACCAATCACCGGCAAAATACGGGACACCATACCCATATTGATAATCGCCTGAGAGCTCAGCCAAATCATGATGCCGCCCGTAGCCAAACGCACCAGCGGGTCAGTAGTGCGCAGCATAATACGCACCGCACAATACACCAGGCCCGCATACAGCAGCAGAACCGCCAGCGTACCCAGCAGGCCCAGCTCCTCACCAATAATGGCGAAAATATAGTCGTTATGCGCCTCAGCCAGGTAGTTGTACTTCTGACGCGACTGGCCCAGACCAACACCCAAGAAGCCGCCGGTCGTCAGCGCCACCTCACCAGAATTCGCCTGGTCACAGTTAGCGTTCGTGCACGAGCCCCACACACCGAAAATACGAGCCACACGGTTCGCGCTACTGAGAACACCCACCAGAGCCAACACCGCAAACGCGCCGCCAATCTTCAGCAGCGAGCTGCGAGAAGCACCCGCCAGCCACATCATGCCCACAAAGATGAAGCCGTACACCATGGCGGTACCCATATCGCCACCGAGCATAATCAGCAGCACCAGGGCACCAACACCATAAATCGAGGGGAACAGAGTACGCCAAATACTGCGAGAAATATCGCCGTGGCGGCTGTACACCCACGCCAGCCACATAATAATCGCCAGCTTCGAAAACTCCGACGGCTGAATCTGCACGCCGCCGGGGAATTTCAACCAGTTACGGTTACCGTTCACCTCAACGCCAACAACCACCACAGCAAGCTGCATGACCAACGCGGCAATCAGCATCGCGTTCACCACAAACTCCTTGTGATAAACACCCACCGGAATACGCGTAATACCCGCCATCGCAATCACGCCAAGAACCAAGAACATGACCTGCGACGAAACCTGCGAGAACGGCGACTGCCCCTGAGAAATCATGGTGACACTCGAGGCCGACAGCACCATAATGCAGCCAAAAATAGCCAGACCCAGGGTGGTCACCAGCAGCATGACCGGCACATCCCACAGGTCAGCCTTCAAACCACGACGGTACAGCCTACCGGCACGAGCACGGAACGGCGCAGAGAAATCCTCCCAACCGGCTCGCAAAGACGCCCAACGACCACTCTCGGTCGAACGCGCCGAAGAAGCCGAACGCTCCGAAGATGCGCTGGTACTCACATGCCCTCCTATAGGCCTCAACTGCCACGGATTCGTCGTGGCGAATACACGAAAAAGGTTCAGGGGTGGGACACCATTACCATCCCACCCCCGAGAAGAACCCGCAAAAAGCACCCCGGTCACCCGAGACGCCCCCTGCAGGCAACGTCCTAAGAGTCTGCCAGCTGGGCGGCAACAGCGTTCGCAAACGCATCACCGCGCACCGCATAATTCTTGAACTGGTCCATCGACGCAGATGCGGGAGCCATCAGCACGGTATCACCCGGATGCGCCAGCTCAGCAGCCTTCGCAACGGCCGCGTTCATCACGGCAATGCCGTCCGAAGAATCAGCCACAGCGGCGGTCATATTGTAGGTCGGAACCTGCGGAGCGTGGTTAGCCAACGCCGACTTCAACGCCGCAGTATCAGTACCGATAATCAGCACAGCCTTCAGACGCTGAGCGTGAGTAGCAATCAGCTCATCGTACTCAACACCCTTCGACAGGCCGCCAGCAATCCATACCAGAGACGGGTAGCCGCTCATCGACGCATTCGCGGCGTGAGGATTCGTAGCCTTCGAATCGTTCACCCACATGATGTCGTTCGCGTAGCCCACCAGCTGGTTACGGTGCGCACCGGTCTTGAAGGAACGCAGGCCAGCGCCCACAGCCTTCGGGTCAATATCAGCCGCACGGCACAGCGCCGCAGCCGCCAGAGCGTTCTCCACGGTGTGCTTCGCGGGCATCTTACCGGGTGCCGGTGCCAAATCCTCTAGAACAGCCAGCTCGTACGCCTCGTTGTAGCGGTTCTTCAAGAAGGCACGGTCCACCATGATGTCCTCAGCCAGGCCGAGCATCGACACGGCGGGCATCTCAGTGGAGCTGAAACCAATCGCGCGAGCACCCTCAATAACGTCCGCGTTCTCGACCATGCGCAGGGTGTCTACATGGTCGGTGTTGAAGATGCAAGCAACCTGAGTGTGCTCGTACACACGTGCCTTATCGGCCTTGTAGGCGTCGAACGAGCCGTGCCAGTCCACGTGATCCTCAGCGATGTTCAGAACCACCGAAGCGTACGGGGACATCGAGTAGGTCCAGTGCAGCTGGAAGCTGGACAGCTCCACCGCGAAGAACTCGTAGGGCTCATCGTCGGCAATGGCGTACACGATGGGCATGCCCACGTTACCCACCTGAATAGACTTCTTACCGGCAGCCTTCAGGATGGAATCAACCATACCCACGGTGGTGGTCTTACCGTTCGTACCGGTCAGGCACAGCCACTTGGGGGTCAGGCAGTCGCTGCGCTCATTCAGGCGCCACGCCAGCTCCACATCGCCCCAAATCTGGATGCGACGCTCGTAAGCGTCCAGCATGACCGGGTGGTCGGGACGCACGCCCGGGGAGGTCACCACAAGCTCGGGTTCCTGACCATCCACCAGGGGCAGTGCACGCATGTGCTCGGGACCAAACAGGCCCTCAACATTACCGTAGGCGTTCTTGTAAATCTCGATGCGCTCACGCTTCTCCGGGGTATCAGCCCCGTCGATGACAACGATATGTGCACCCAGCTGGGCGAGCACATCGGTCACGGCGTCGCCGCTGGTGCCCATGCCCACCACGACCACACGCAGGTTAGCCCAGGGGGCGCCCCAGTGAGTCAGCTCCGCGAGGCGCTCGTTCTCATACACCGGGTTCACCGCAATAGCGGCGGCGTTCGCTTCAATGCGAGCGGCATCCGGCTGTTCATTAGTTGACATTAGTGAATCACTCCAGAAGTCTGCGAGAACCAGTCACCGAAGAACAGCGCCAGGGCAACGAGCACGCAGAGGGCGTTAACAACCCAGAGGCGGAACACGGAGTTCACTTCGCCGCTGCTGACGGTACCGGGGGCAACGCCTCGCTTATCAATTGAGTATTTGCCGTTGACGCCGACCTTCTCCATGTGGTGGTGGAAGGGGGTCATACGGAAGTAACGGTGCGCGTGCAGGGGCTTCTCCCCCGCTGCGACCGAACGCTTACGGCTGGTCTTGAACACGAACTTCTGCACGATCACAGAGAACACTTCCAGCACGGGGATCAGGGCGATGACCAGCAGAAGCAGCTCGGTGCGGGTGAACAGCGCGAAAGCAACCATTGCGCCGCCGAGCGCCAGGGAGCCGGAGTCGCCCATGAAAATCTGTGCCTTCGACACGTTCCACCAGAGGAAGCCAGCCAGCGAACCCACCAGGGATGCGGCAATCAGTGCCAGCGAACCGGGGTCGCGCACATCGTAGCAGGCGGTGCCGGCGCCAGCGGAGCAGGCGTGCACGTACTGCCAAATGCTGATGGTCAGGTAGCCGGAGAAGATGGTCATCATGATGCCGCCAGCCAGGCCGTCCAGACCATCGGTAAAGTTCACAGCGTTCGTACCGGACAGGGAGATGATGGTAATCCACGCAACCATCAGGATGCTACCGAAGACCGCACCCGCCGCGAACAGGTCGATGGGCAGGTCACGTACGAAAGAGATAGCGGTCGACGCCGGGCGAGCACCCGACTCGTTCGGGAACTGGAATGCCAAGTACGCAAAGGGCAGGGTCACGGCCAGCAGACCGATGGTCTTCTGCTTCTCGGTCAGACCCTCGTTGCCCTTATTGCGGAACTTCATGATGTCGTCTGCTGCGCCCACACCGAGCATGCCCAGGGTGAAGGCGATGGTCAGCCACGCGGTCGCGGTCGGTACCGGCGCGGTACCAAAGAGCAGGGCGCTCACCGCCAGGGTCAAGAAGTAGGCGAGAATCGCCGCGGGGATGAAAATCAGACCCGCCATGGTGGGGGTGCCCGCCTTATGCTGGTGGGCTGCCGGGCCTTCCTCACGGATGAGCTGGCCAAGCTTGAGGGACTTCATCTTCTTGATGAACACCGGCAGCGCGGTGAGGGAGATGAGGAATCCGAAGATTCCAGCAATCAGCACGGTAATCATAAAGCGCTACCCTTCGTTCGTGGTCTGTTCGGTCGAGGTACGGTCACCGTTAGCGGCACCGTCCAGGTGAGCGGCAAGGTGGTCACTCAAATCGGTGGTTTCAACAAAGTCACCGGCAGAAAGCCAGGTCGGTGCCTGCTCTTCCTCAGTGCCGAAGGTGTACTCAGCGAAAGCAACCTGGTCGCCCAGAATGCCCAGCTTCGCGCCGTTCGAGGACTTGAAGAGCACAATGTCGCCGGGGCGAACCTCGGCGCGCAGAATCTGCTCTGCCTCTTCCGGGGTCTTCACCCAGGTCGCCTCATTACCCCAGGAGCCTTCCAGGTGAGCCGCGTTGTAGGTGGGCTTCGTCTCGTCACCCACAGCAATCAGCTTGGAAATGTTCATACGCACCACGAGGCGGCCGATGCGGTCGTGCTCCTCCACGGAGGCGTCACCGAGCTCCAGCATGGCGCCCAAAACAGCCCAGGTACGGTGCGGCTGACCGGTCGCCGGGTCAACGGTGCGGCCCAGCTGCGCCAGAGTGCGCAGTGCCGCAGCCATCGACTCGGGGTTCGCGTTGTAGGCGTCGTTAATGACGGTCACGCCGTCAGCACGGTCGGTGCGGGCCATACGCCACTTCGAAGCAGCCGCCGCCTTGTTGAGCGCACGAGCAATCTTCTCACCCGAAATACCGCTGTTGTAGGCGATCGTCGCCGCAGCCAGCAGGTTGTACACATGGTGCTCACCGATCAGCTGCGAGGAAATCTCATACTCGCTACCGTCGGGCAGGCGCAGAGTGAATTCGGGGCAGCCGGCGTCGGTGGTGCGCAGGTTCAGCGCCGCCACATAGCGTTCGTACGGCTGACCGTTCGCGTCGGTCTTCTCGCCCACACCAAAGTAAGTAACGGGCGCAACCGAACGCGACGCCATGCGCAGCACGCGCTCATCATCAGCGTTCAGCGCCAGGGAACCGGTCGGCTGAACGCCCTCAGCCAGCTCACCCTTAGTGCGCTCAATATTGTCCACACCGCCGAACTCGCCAGCGTGCGCGGTACCAACCTTCAGAATCGCACCGTGATCGGGGTGCGCAATATTCGCCAGGTACTCGATGTTGCCCACACGGTCCGCACCCATCTCAATAACCAGGTAGCGGGTGGACTCATCCGCACGGAACACCGTCAGAGGCACGCCCACCTCACTGTTGTAGGAGCCAACCGGGGCAACAGTCGGGCCCTCCGGGGTGAAAATGGCGGCAAGAAGGTCCTTGGTGGTGGTCTTACCGGCAGAACCGGTAATACCGATAACGGTCAGCTCACCCTGAGCACGCATCTGCTCAATGGAGTAGCGCGCCAAATCGCCCATCGCCAGCACCACATCGGGCACCTGGATGCTCGGGTACGGCACACCCTGCTCGTCGAGTACCTCACGCTCGACCAGTGCCAGAGTCGCGCCCTTCTCAAACGCCATGGGGATGAACCTGTGGCCGTCAGTGACCATGCCGGGCTTCGCCACGAACAGGGTACCGGTCTGCACCTCGCGGGAGTCGGTGGTGGCGAAGTCTGCGAACACCTGCTCCTCACGGCCATCCAGGCCAATAGCGGTGCCGCCGGTTGCCTCAATAATCTGGGCGGCGCTGAGCTTAATCATTCTTCACCATACCTTCAGCGGTCTTAGAGTCACTTTCGTCGAGCATGCGCTGGTAATCAGGCAGAATCTCGAAACCGTGCGCACGCAGGGCACGGGCGGTTTCAACGCGGTCGTCCAGGGCAATATCCACGCCGTCAACATCCTGTTCGGTTTCATGGCCGCGGCCAGCAATCAGGATGGCATCGTGCTCGCTCGCCAGGGCAATTGCCGCCTCAATAGCGGCGGCACGCGGAGCGATATTCAGGATCTGGGTGGCTCGGCGGTTCTCAGCCTTCTGCGCACCCTCCTCAACGGCGGCACGAATCGGTTCGGGCGCCTCACCGTGCGGGTCGTCATCAGTCACGACCACAATATCCGCGTACTGCGCAGCAATCGCGCCCATAATCGGGCGCTTGAGCTGGTCACGTTCACCGGTCGCACCGAAAACAATCATGACCTTACCCTCACCGGGGCGGTCCATCGCCTCCAGGGCACGGGTCAGACCGTCCGGGTTGTGGGCGAAATCCACAATCGCGTGCGGAGCCAAAGAAATCAGCTGCATACGACCCGGCACCACCGGAGTCAGAGCCGCACCGGAGGCCAGCTCGGGCAGCAGGCGCTCACGCTCAGCGGAGTCAGTGTCCAGGTACGCCATGAGAGCCGCCAGCGCAGCATTCGAAACGTTAAAGTCAGCGGGCAGGCCGGTGTAGCATTCAACGCTCTCACCGGCGCCATTAGCCACGTGGAAGCGGTGACCCAGACCCTCACGCTGAACCTTCACCACAGCCCAGTCGCGGGTACCAAACTCTGCGGGTACCTCAGCCAGACCGGCACCGCGAGCCGTCACCAGACGGTGAACCTGCTGCGCACCCATCTGCTCGCAAGCGGCGGAGAACATCTTCTCGCCCCACTCGTCATCAGCAGTAATCACAGCCAGCTCGGCGCGTTCGGGAGTGAACAGCTGAGCCTTCGATTCGAAATAATGCTCCATGGTGCCGTGCAGATCCAGGTGGTCCTGGGTCAGATTCGTAAAGCCTGCAACCGCGTACTTCACACCGTCCACACGGTGGTAATCAATCGCGTGCGAAGACACCTCCATCGCCGCGCAACGCACCTGTTGCTGACCCATAATCGTCAGCAGAGAATGCACGTGAGGAGACTCCGGGGTGGTCATCTTCGAAGGAACCGAGACACCATCAATCAGAATCTGAATAGTGCCAATCAGACCCGTCTTCACACCCAGGCCGGTGCGGAACACCGACTCCAACATGTAGGTGGAGGTGGTCTTACCGTTCGTACCGGTCACCGCGTAACGGTGGGTAGCGGGGAACGAAGCCGAACCATAAATCAGCGCAGCCAACGGACCAACGTACTCGCGCAGGTTCTCAGTCACCAGGAGCGGCACCGGCGCCTCACCCAGCAACTGCGCACCGGCAGCATCCGTCAAAATAGCGGAAGCGCCCAGCTTCAACGCGGCCTCAGCAAACTGCGCGCCGTGCACCTTCGCACCGGGCAGAGCCACGTACAGGTCCTGCGGGCGCACGCCTCGGGAGTCCATGCTGATACCGGTAACCTCAACAGATTCACCGGACTCAGAGCCCTGAACGCCGCTAGCCGGCTGGGAACTCACCTGAGCACCCAAGCCCTGCAGATATTCGCGAAGGTGCGCCAAACTCACCGGGCGCACAGAATTCGGGCGCAGAGTCTGAGCGTCGCCGCCCAGCAGGTTCTGGC
>ERZ773037.349-NODE-349-length-25570-cov-2.824103_pt1 | contig 25570 bp, 54 predicted proteins | sample MGYA00511466_ERZ773037 | MGnify/ENA primary metagenome ERZ773037 (study PRJEB29015, sample SAMEA2738146) | human oral metagenome | biome: human oral; feature: human-associated habitat; material: saliva | place: China | collected 2202 ... | reverse complement strand
CGGTCTTGTTGTGGATACGAAGCTCCGGGGCCTCACGACCCAGCATACCCGTCTTCGCAAGGACAGTCTTACCATTGGCACGACCACCCTTCGGAAGAAGAACCCACGCCTTCTCCCCACCAACAACAGAGATCAGGTCGGAAGTAACGACCTCCAAGTCCTTCAGAGGGTTGCCCTTGATCTCAGTACGCTTACCATTCTGGACACGAATCTCGTTAATCTGAGTGTAGCCCTTAGCAACCTCAGCGAGAGCAGGGTTAGTGACCAACACGAAACCCTCGGGGACATAAGTCGAGTGACCGTCGCGCAGAGTAGCGAGTGCCTGGAACCGTGCAGCAACAATCACATCGAACGACAGTTCGTGATTATTACCAATGCTACCCAAACCGCTAGCACCGCCAGTGATCTCAGCAGGCAGACCATCGACCCTAAACTCGGTCTTGTTAGTGGTGTTAAACACGTCCTTGCGAAGAGACTTAGTAGCGGGGTCAAACAGCTGAAGGAGGACCAGCAAGTCCTCAGTACGCGCAGCGAGAGCAGCAGCATCCTTCGGGAAACGGCTAATTACGTTCCACTCGTCATTAATAAACGACTCGAAGCTGAACTGGATGCGCGCGCCGTGCTTGGCGGTCGTGATAAACGCACCATCGGCACTATAGGACATGGTCGGGTAAGGGGTCAGCTCCGGCACATGAGGCAGCGTGCCCACAGGGTGCTGATAACCACCATTGTCGATAGGAGCCGTAGTAGCGTCAGGCTTCAGCGACAGAAGCGAAGCAGGACGGAAGTCCGTCAACAGCTCCTTCGTCGCAATCTTGTCCCAAATCGTCTCATGAGTATCGAAATACTCCTGGAAACGAACGTTCGCGGCCTTCACGAACATAGGTGCCAGCTGATCAGAGGTGACAGCCTCCTTCAGGCGCGCCTGCGCGAGACGGTCGCCTGCAAGGGCCTCACCCAGCTGGACGTTGAACTCTTCCTGGTTCTTGAAACGCACTTTAGTTGCCTCCTATCAGGCGTTCTTAGCAGGTGCAAGAACGACCTGCATCTTCTGGGGGGTGGCAGACGCAGCAAGAGGCTCCTTCAGCCAACCGATAACAACATCAGCACCGGCCTTAACGGTCGTAATCTCAGGCTTCACACCTGCACCAGTCGCAGCCTTCGCGTACACAGGCGCACCCGCCTTCGCAGCGGCAACAGACTTGCCGACAAGCTCAAACACGCCGCCAGCGACACGCACAGAGGCGTAGCCGGGGCCATTCAGACCATACGTAGGGGCCACTAGCACATCAGTAAGAGCCTGCTCAGCCTTGTCAGTCGTAGGACGAACCTTCGACTGAAGGATACCAGCAATACCGTTGTCCTTGTTGATGACAACAACGTCGCCAGGCTCAAGATGAGCCTGCGTGGCATCGACAGGGAGGGAGAGAGTCTTGGAATACTCAAAAATCTGGTTGTCCTTGACAACCGGAACACGGATAGCGTTGACTGCCATTATGCTCACCAACCAATCTTTCCGAAAGTGTCTTCGTTCTTTTCGACAACAGGGGTGGCAGTCGCAGCGACAGCCTCCTTCAGATACGCACGCTCAGCCTCAAGAGCAGACTCGACATCCGCACCCTTCTTCACAGCCTCACGAACACGCGCGACAGCCGCATCCGGCAGACCGGACTCGGCAATCTTCTTACCGGCCTCAAGGACAGAATCAACATCCACGGATGCCTCTTCGACCTTCTCAGCCGGTTCCTCTGCCTTGGCTTCCTGAATCGCGGCCACAGCAGACTCTAGCTTAGAGCCGATAGCTTCAACAAGAGAAGCGATCTCACCCTTCAGCTCATCGAACTTGGACTCAAGCAGCTTTTCGTCCACAGTTCCCTCCTTAATAGAATTGTTGTTCCTATTTGATTCTAGCAGATCAACAATGCCACCACCCGCACCAGGCGCGGTAACAAAGTCAACCGACCTAACGCCAGCAAAAACAGGAACAACACCTGTTTCCGCAATTGGCTGGTCGCACCAAGCATTAATGGAAACACCAATATATTCCCACTTATCCTTGATTAGCTCGTTAACACCAGAGAACACCTTACACACAGTGTAGAGTGCCCCATCCTCACCAACTGTCGCGTCTTCAAGAAAGACACCAGCATAGTCACGAATAGAACGCTCCGGGCGCTCCCATTCCTCGGACTCAGTTGGGTGGTCTATAAACATTTCCGTGCCAGCCTTAAACAGGTGAGCAGACTCAGCCAAGTTCTCAGCAGTGTAAATACCACTAGAACCCTGGCCGGGCACGATAATTCTGATTCGGTACTTTCCCTCACCAAGAGACTCAGTACCGATAGCGCTCGTGGACTCATGCAGCTTAGGCATCGGTCCCTCCATTATCTCGATTGTCGTTAGTACCATCAGACAACGGGCCTACACCCGTTGCGCGTCCGTCCTCGTTGTCCTTTGCTGCCGAGTCTTCTTCGCCCTCGCCCTCGTCCTCATTCTCACCCTCATCGGGTAGGGCAGGCAAATCTTCCAACGGCAAAGAACCAGCAATCTTCAAGAGCTGCAACACACCGGAACGCATTTCAACCTGATGCAAAGCACCATTCTGGAACGCCAACGTCAAAGACTGAATACGGCGGTGCGTCTGATCATTATTGATCGAACCGTACTCGATCTGCACCTTAATACCTAGAGCCGCAGCAATCTCATTCAGCATGTCGATATGGAGTTGACGGCGCAGCTCCAACGCCTTAAACGTCGGGTCTTCAAGCGCAGTCTCAGCACCCTGGCGACCGCCCGCAGAACCATCCGTCAACAACACCGACAGGGGGATGTCGAGCGCAGCCGACACCATAGACGCAAGAGGCGTACCAGCCGAGAAATCAATCCCAGCGCCAGCCTTGTTAATTGCCTGAATATCCTGCCCAGCACCAATGTTCGCAGTGCCACCGACACCGGGACCAGCCATACGCTGCTGAACGGCCTGTTGCTGCTTAGAATTAACGCTCGTTGCCTTGAAGGCCAGCTTAGCGAGAGACTTCTCCATGAGGTGTGCGACCTCAAGATGCTCCTTGTACTTCTGTGCATACGACATAGCGCTCATGAGATCAGGCTTACCGTACTGTTCAGCAGCAAGGCGATTCACGGTCGCATACACAGCCGTCAAGCGCTTGTTCACCTTGTAGTTAGTCTTGGTGATCTTCACGCTCACGCGGTCCCACAGCATGTACCACTGAGGCTCACCACTTACGACAGGGTTGATCAGGAGCGCAACGACATCACCTGTCGCATCATCAGTAGCCACACCAGCAAGGCGCATCAACGGAACAGGTGTAACAGTCTTTGTCGCCTTATCCACAAGATAAATGACGCAACCGTCAGTGTTGAAAGACTGCTCATCACGAACACGCGCCTGCACACTGAAACAAGCCTTCGCGTTTTCCTCGATTACCTTACGGGAGGGTCCAGTAGAACCCTTGTAGACAACAGGGTCGCCCCACATGTAAGCGTTACGTACAACCAAGCCACGCTTCACAATAGGGTTAAGAGTAGCCAAACGGCGCGCACGCGCCGAATGGTCCCTAATCACATCAAGAGTAATCAGAGAATCAGGGCCTTCGACAGCAGACAAAGGCAACCAGCCCGCATCTTCTCGCTTGAGACGCGCTAGGGTATCAGAAAAAGACCCTAGCGCTTCTTGGAATGTCTGCTCATACTTCATGCTAATTATCCTATCACGCTAGAAATACAGACAACTCTTCCTCGAACATGAAGTCCAAGAGGTCATCTTCTTCTAGTAGATCATCAGGTGAATAGTACTGACCTTCTGAATCACCGGCCATAATGGCTCCAATATTCTGGTACGCATAAATGACAGCATCAAGAACGTCAGGCGACTTAATGCCACGCTTGCGCATATTTTCCTTCGATTCGATGAGCATTGCTGACCCACGATACTCGTACTTAATCGAAGCAATTTCATTGTGGAGTTCATCGTCATCGGGCAGGAAGACACGACCATCAGCGACAGCCTTAGCGAACTGATCGTACATAGCGGCGCGATAGTTGTACCACTTAGTGCTATCACCGGACTTCGCGTTACCGTGAATACCAATGACAGAAATGTCAGCGGGCACGAAATTGTAGATACTATCGAGAACGGATGCACCAACACCGATAGCGTCAATACGAATCTCGACAGCCCCGAGTTCGACTGCCAGCTCACCAACCTTACGGGCAAGCTCAGGGCCATTCAAGCCCTGGTAACGTCCGTGAATCGTAATGTAGCCACCTCGGTTAGACACGATCACTGAGCTGTCGGACCCATAACGGGCAACGTCAACACCGAGAACAATCGGCATACCCTCGTCAGGTTCAGAAGTGTCGTACGCCTCCATAGACTGCATGACACGGCCCATGTTGAACAGGCCGTCGTCAGACACGTCTGGGAACTCACCGAGGACACGTGCTACGAAACGGGGGTCATCCTCTCCCCATTCCTTCTTACGTGCCTCAACCCAGTCAACCTGCACAAGACGAGTCGCAACCTCGACAGGTACGACCTCACCCGTGAAATTAGGCGTGTCGTACGCGCCGAACTGGATGATGTTCCAGGAGCGCTCTTCAGGCTTCAGGCGCATCTCCCGCTTGAACACCTCGGCCATGTAGCACGACGGGTCGTTAGGGTTAGCAATAGCCAAGATGCGTGCATACTTGTTGGTCGTAATTGCGTCAGCAGCGGTGAAGATTTCCTTGGAGATGCCTCCTGCCTCATCCATAATCACGAGGACGTACTGGTCGTGGACACCTTGAAAACCCGACTCGTCCTTATCGTCCGGCTTCATACCGAAAGCGATAGGGTCTTGTCGGTCTCCCATCTTCCATGTTGCGTCGGCGTTAACCTTGCCACCAATGCCAGCGTCGGCCTTGACACGAGGAATCTCTTTCCACAGGACGTTGCGGACCTGTTTCCAGTTTGTCGCCGTCGTGACGACTGTCGTATCATCGACAGGATGAGTGTCTACCCACCAGTTGACAAGGGTAGCTGACAAACGTGACTTTCCCACACCATTACCAGTAACCACAAGGGTTTTCTGGTGTTCAACAACAGACTGTGAAACTTCACGCTGCTTCGACCACATAAACAGGCCGTGGTCTTCAGCCCACTTGGCAGGGTTGTTACGCCACACTTCAAGACGCTGGGCATCAGAAAACTTCTTAGCGACAGCACCGAAAGGCAGCATTACTCACCCTCAACTTCTACAGTCGCCTCAAGCAACGCAGCTGGTTTCGACACAGCCTGAGAGAACCAATCAGCCTTGTTTGTCTCCAAAGCCTTCTTAGCCCCAGCCGACAGGTGCGGGTACATGAGAGCTGTGTACTCTTCCAACACCTGATTAGTGAACGACAGCATGATGTTTACTTGCTTCTCTTCGATCACACGAATCTCATGAGTCACAGTCTGACGCTTCAGGTTCGCAACCTCAGAGATTTCACGCAGAACAGCAAGAACAGCCTGAAGGTTCTGCCCCCAGTTGCCCTTCTCGTCCGCAAGACCAAACATCTCGATCTGGCTGTAGGCCATGTCAACAAGCGCATCAAGACGATCAAGCTGCTTGATGCGCATATTACGAGGCGACAATTCCTGTCGGCTGTCATAATACGACTGCTCAATGACGAACAGCTCTTCAGATGTGAAGCCTGTCGCCTGAATGATCTTGTTACGCTCCGTGCCACGTTTCAGCAGCGACAAAGCCATGTCGCGCTTGCCACGCAGCTCCGGGTCATCACTCGTCAGCAAATCGCGCGAGTTCGTCTTGGATACCATCAAGCACCTCCTTCACAGCCTTCTGAAACTTGTTGTCCAAGTACACGTAAGTACAAGCAGCACTGGCAATCAAGCCAGCAGCGAGACCAACCAAAAACCAGGCAATGAGCATTAGTCCTCCTTTGGAACGGAAGGCAAGTCTTCTACCTTCACACCGGCCTGAACAGCCGCAACACGCACCGCATAAGCATGTTCCTTCCACAGGAACGCTTGCGTACGCAAATCAGCTTCAAGATCATCACGGGCTTCTTGAATCTCTTGAGCCTTCTTGTAACGATCAATGCACAAATCAATAATAGCCTTGATAACAAGGGTTACGGCAGAGCAAATGAGACCCACCAATGCCGTGTTCATACGCTAACTCCTTGTTACTCACTAACGGTTGACAAGTATTCTTCCCTTGTCTTATTGTACCGTTCTTCTGCCTCTTCCAGCTTGCTCTTCGGCAGAACTCCAGGGCGATACGAGTAAGGCCACACACGCAGAGCACGCGCAAAGAAAAACAATCCAATGATTACTGACAAAATAATAACATGGAGTGGCCAACGCACATGTGCCGTGGTCAGCACAAGTTCGTTAATAGAAATCAGCATAATTCCGAGCACGGCGACAAGTGCAGCAGGGCCTTCAAGCCACCAAGAACCCAACCACGCTGAAGGCGCACCCAAAACACCAGAAACCAGCATCAGCAACGCGGCGAGGATAATCACCCACGGCAAGGAATCATAGCTTGTCAGGAACCCAAGGCCAGTAAGCGAGATAGCAGTGTAAATAACTACCATCACCGCCGTCACTGACCGGGGTTCAGTCATAGTACCAAGTAGCTTCTTCATGAGGCCATTATAGCGAAAACCCCCTCACTGACACCAGCAAGGGGGTTTTCAATTGTTATGTCACTCAGCGTCAGGAGTGCCATACGAAGGTGCCGTATAGACACCGCCAGTGTGAACAGTTGCGATAAGGAAACCGATCACAGAAAGGACTCGTTCGATCACCTGAGACCACTGCTCCCAGTTCTCAGCAGTCCAACCGCCGTAAGCGACACCAACCATTCCGATAGCCGCAAACACTGCGTACAGTGCCTTGCGACGCTCCGGGGTCAACAAGTACCACTTAGTACGGTCAGTGGTCAAGACTTCATTAGCCATGAAAGTTCCTCCTAAATCGAAGTTACTTAGATTCTACCAGCTTCACGATGCCGTCAGCGTCCTGTTCGACAACCAGCTTACCGACAAGCAGCTTACCGTCCTCACCGAAAATCGAGCACGCACCATCAAGGCGCGTCTGAGCGAGGCCGACAGCCATAGAGCCGTCCTTAGTGAGGAAGTAATCACTGCCCTTGTACGACAGCCACCCGGTACGCATAGCACCGTTTTCCTCAAGGAAGTACCACTTGCCCTTGACGAGCTGCCAGCCGGTCTGCATCTGGCCCTTGTCGTTCAGGAGGAACCAGTTTTCACCGATCTTCTGCCAGCCAGTCTCCATCTCGCCGTAGCGCGAATCGTGCATATCGTGCAGGAAGTACCAGTGGCCGTCGATATGCTGCCAACCAGCCTGCAACCAACCCTTCTCGTTGGCATAGAACCACTTATCGTTCACAGGGAACCAGCCGGTCTCCCAGCTACCATCCGAGGTGCGGTACCACCAGCCACCATCCTGCGACACCCAGCCCTCAGACTGAGTGATCTCAGCATCAAGGTTGTCATAGTACGCCTGAGCCTTCTCCATGTATTCACCAGCGTACTTATCCCGCAGAGACGCGGGGCAGGCAGTCGAATAGAAGTCCGAGTGGGGGAACACGTTGACACGCCACTGCGGACGACCAAGACCATACGCACGACACAGGGCCGCAGTCAGGTGCGCACCGGCATCAAGCGTCGCTTCACCAATGTCCCAACCACCCTCAGCACCAGTGGAGTTAGCGTGCTCAATGCCAATCGAACACGAGTTAACGCCGGGGCAGTGCCAGGCCGTGTCCTTGTCGTGGACGAACTGTGCGGTGCTGCCGTCAATGTCCACATTGTAGTGCGCAGACGTGCCATTATGGTTAAACGCTGCAAGGACACCACCATGCGACATAGCCTTGCCAGCGTTGTGGTGGACGATAACACGGTCAAGTGCTCGACTACGGCCCTCATCGTAGTTATCGCACCACAGGTTGTAGTCAGCGATCAGATTATGCCAGTCAGTCACTATAACTTCTCCTAATCTCCCAAGGACCGAAGTCCTCATACTCGGAGATAATCATATCAGTGAACACCTGGATACCCTCTTTCGTGACATACACCTGGGGATGCGAGTTTCTACCGTTCTTATAGACACGCCAGATACCAAGCAGTCCTTTGGCCTTTTCCGTAGGCTCGCTAATATGCCGACCCTTCTTCAGGTATCCTTCACGGCGCAGAAACCTAATGACCTTCGTAGAGCCAATACTTGGAATCTCTTTCCTCAGACTCTTACCGAAATCACGCAAGCTAATTTCTTCCATCACATACCATCCACATCAGTAAAGTAATCAGCAAACGGGTTATCGCCAGGCTCAGCAAACTCCATATTAATAGGTGCTGCCTCAGCATCAGATGGACGCAGAACATCCTTTGGCTGTCGAACAGACCTGAAGATGAGAGTCCAGTCAACCGGCATGTAGTCACCGAGCAAGATCATGTCCTTGATCGTCAGGCTCCCGTTCACCAACTTAGTGTGGTAATAGCGTGCGGAAGGCCCACCGATAAGTTCTCCATCTTTCATGACCGACAGGCCCGCATCCTTGAACTGCTTAATCACGAGTTCCCGAACGAAGGCAACACGGGTTTCTACATCCTGTGGGTATTTGCCGCCCATCCGGGTGGCACGGGCCTTAGCCATACGGGCGCGAGCCTCTTCGAGCTTCACAGGGTCAGTAATTTTAGTCATTTTTCACCTCATACTTCTTCAAGAGGTCCGGTCGGAACCCAGACCAGTGTTCCTTAATTTGCGCACCTTCACGCACAACGACGACAGGTGCTTGCTGATAACCAAGTGCGCGGATAAATGCCAGCGCATCTGCGTCTTCCGTTACGTCGGTGCTATTGAACGGCAGTCCAAGCGCCTTCAGCTTGCGGTACGTCGCCGTACACTGCGGGCAATTGGGCTTGGAGTAGACGTTGATGTTCATTCTCAGATAGACCTTCCAGTCGAACCAAAACCACCTTGACCACGCTCACCGGCTTGGACAGGTGGCTGTGCGTAGAGAGCGGATGTGCCCTCTAGCTTGACAATGACAATTTGAGCGACCCTTTCATGTTCTTCGAGAACGACAGGGGTGTCCTTGCTCATGTTCCACAATGGCACGAGGACTTCACCCTCGTAGCCAGCGTCGATGACACCAACACCGTTAGCGAGTAGAAGGCCCTTCTTGCTCAAGGAAGAGCGGGCAAAGACGAGTCCGACAGAGCCGTCAGGAATGTCGAACTTAGCGGGGTAGTAACCTGTCTGCACGAGGATAACTTCACCGGGATAGATAATCACCGGCATCTTCGTAGACAGGTCGAAACCAGCATCGTTATGGTGCTGTCGTACTGGTCTCATTAGTTCTCCTTTCGTTGAGTACAACCATGAGTGCAGCGGCTTTAGCAAACTTCAGTGTGCTTGGTGCTGCAATGCAGTCTGTGATAACTTCGTCGGCTAGTTGGCCGAAGTCTGTTTCTAGGGCGCTATAGTGCTCGTACCATTTGTTGATGTGCTGTCGGCTAATGCCCATGTATGTGTCTGGGTCGCCGCTTGTGACACTAATACGAGAGTCTTTGTCCCAAATATAGTTCAGGTCTTTGAGGTCCGGCACGTGCGGGACTAACTTGTTTGCGTAATTGTTATTCCGGCTCACGTACTGACTCAGACAGATGACGACATCATTGAATCGCGGCTTTGTCTTAGTCTCGCCGTACCACCATTTGTAGATGCTGTCGATGAGCTTTTCTGCTGTTTCGTCTAGTTTCACAGGGTTGAACTTTTTGACGCTGGTTGGCTGCTGCGCAGCCCTGTCAGAGTAACTAAAGCTGCTGCGGCCAACTCGCTTGAGCCACGTTTCCACAACCTTACTTGGGTCTGTCATTGTCCCTCCTTTCTACGCAGTCAATATTAGTACGTGTTAGTGCAGGGTACAAGCGAAACTGGTGTGACCTGTGCCACACTGTGTTTTGGGTAAGACAGAGCGCCAGCACTAAACAGCACTGGCGCTCTGCCCTGTTAGGAAGGAGGCTTCTAGTGTATCACTCAGATATGGTCGTTGCCAAATCGACCGGCACGCCAGGCGAGGTAGCAGGCCAAGGCACCACCACCGATTGCAATAAGTGCAATCACGATAGCCCCAGATGCAGCACCCGTCTTAGCGAGCTTGCCTTGTTCTGGTACGGCAGCCGGGGCAAGCGGCTGAGGCGTAGGGGTCACAGACTGCGGCTCATCCGAAGGGCTGGGTGCCGGAGAAGGCTTCTCAGACGGTGCAGGAGCCGGAGTAGGCTTCTCGGAAGGAGCTGGCGTAGACTCTTCAGAGGGCGCAGGAGTCGGCTTCACAGAAGGCGTAGGCTGCGGGGCAGGCGTAACACTCGGCTCCGGTGCAGGGGCAGGCGTAGAAGGCTCCGGCGTAGGCTTCACAGAACCATCACCATTCGTACCACCATTGCTCTTAACCGTCGCCGTAGCTTCGAGCTTCATACCATTCACCTCAGCATGGTTAGTCGCAGAAGTCTGCCCCTCGGGAACGACAGTATGCTCAGGCGGGTAGACTACACACGTCTTGGACTCGTCAGGAGCCGTGAACTTGATCGTATTCGGGTCGATCTGCGTAGCAGTAACGGTCTCGGTCGTATCCGGGTTCCATGTATCCGACTTCGCGCACTTCACGGTCGTACCCAGCTTCGCGTCAAAGTCCTTCACGGTGTACTCGACACCACCCTTAGCAATCCACTTAATGCCCCAGCTGATAGTCCCATCAGCGTTAGACCACCCGAACTTCACGTTCTCTGGGTTAGTGTATTCATAATGGGCCGGGTTTGCACAATCATTAGTACACTCGCCCGTGCCCTCCTTGTCGCCCCAGACAAGGGTCTTCACGGCCTTACCGTTCAGGGTGATCGTACCCTCGGTGGTGCCAATTGCACCACCCTGAAGGCGAGCGCGTGCCCACCACGTGCCCTTGACGTTCGTCTTGTCCTTGTAGGCTTCAGGAATCTCAGTGACCTTACAGGTCAGCTCTGCCTCGTTGGCTTCACACTCACCGACGACAGACCCATCATCGAGCGTGAACGGGAACGAGGCGTTCCAGACGAACGGGGCCTTGCCTTCGTTCGGGGTAGTCGAGACAGTGAAGGACTGGCCGACTTCGAGTTTCTCGGTGGACCAGGTGCCTCCCACGTTGATCTCCGAGGAGGTCTGTCGAGACGAGGACGTGGCCTTTGTGACCTCGGCCTTGATCTCGGTGTTGTCGGCAGCATTGGCAGTAGCAGCAGCCGCAGCAATCATCAGCAGTGCGACACCAGTCGTCGCAAGAAAACGCTTCATATTGAACATTCCTTTCGTAGTTGTTCGGCCTGACAACTTGAGTGTAGCTGACAGGCCGAACAATCCACAACAGATAATCGTGTGACTCTACTCACACATATAGTATCATCCCCCTACCGAGTGTTAGTCGATAGGGGGATGAGTCCTCATGAATTATGAACCCTCATGTAAGGCCGGTACCCGAAAGGACGAACCCCTCAGTTACCTATTCCTGAGATCAGAGGCGCGCTGTCTCAGGCCGACAATCACAGATAATCCATCGGACGATTCTCAAGAATCTCCTGCATCTTATGACCGGGAACGGTGTAGACACCGGGCGAGACGACACCATAGGTCATAGGCTTAATCATCGTCACAGGAGCCTTCTCGACAATGCCTTGGTCGAGAAGGGCAATCAGATCAGTGTCCTTGGTGGTGATCGTGTAGACACCCGTACGGGCCTCCTGGGTAATGGTCGTCTTCATCTCGTCATTCTTAACGACGGACGAGTAGGTACCCTCAAAAGCCTTGCCCAGCTTGACTGCGAGATCAACGATAGACATCGTTACTCCTTGGTTGTCGTTGTTGTTGTTACGAGGCCAGTGTATCAGCCCTGGATGACATCGAAGTCTCCACCAAGTTCCGTAAGGATACTTGCTAGTTCCCTCGTACTGAACTTATCACCCCAAGTACTCATCCAGTATTCCTCGTAATCAGTATTACCTGGGATACCTAACTCAACATAGAGGTAGTAGACACCTTCAACTGAGATTACACAAGGTCCGATAGCACACTGTTTTAGATCGTATTTCGTGCCGTCCTTGTCCCAGACTATAGTGTCAGACTTAGGTTTTTCTTCCTCAAGTTCGACACCCAGCTGAGTGGCGATCTTCTTCAGTAGCCTATCAGCGAGTTCATCAAACTGTTCATCAGTCAGCATTGTTAGCCACCTTCAGCGCCCAGTCGAGTTCTTCATTGAGTTCTTCCTCGTTGCTGCACCACTGTGCTGCCTTAAGGACATCCTGTAGAAACTCCTCCCAGAAGCGCTCATCCGAAAGCCAAGTGTATTCCTTATTTTCTTCAATAAGCTCTGTTGGTTCCTTGAACTCAGCGTCATGCAACCAAGCAGTGAACACAGGAAGATTGATGTCAATGGTCGTAAGGTGCCCCCCAGTCGGACCACCAGCCCTCGATAGTATAGCTATCACCGAAACTGGTGGTAAAGGTGTACTCAGGATGGTCGAGCATACCTGTATACATACATACACATATCGCACGTACCGTCAGTGTCTTCGTAAGTGTTTGAGTCGAAGTTAGTAAGTCGTAGCTTCATTTTGTTTCTCCTTTCATTAGAACTTGTGGACAGTGATTAGGAAATCATCGTCATCCTCGTGTTCGCGGATGAGGTTTGCAAGGGATTCTGAGCTGAAGTGTTTACCAGCAGACGAAACGAACAAACCTGCCATTGGGCCAACACAATCGGCTCTAATGCCCATGAAGATCACTCCACAACCATTGTCAATAACACAATTTGTCTTGACGAGTTCAGACAGATCATGAACGACACCATCCTTGTCCACGATCTCAGTGTTGCTTAGTTCTTCAATAGGTTTGATACCCAGGATGTCTACCAGCTCCGCAATCTTGCGGAAGGCTTCTCTCGTCTCAGCATCAAATCGAATAATAGTCATTTTTGTTTCTCCTTTCTGTCGTGCTGCCACAGGACTCGAACCTGCCCCTCTGAGACTTTCCCAGTGTGCTCACCACATAACACTAAGCAGCTTGTTACCTGACCAGGGCAACCCAGCCGTTCGATGAGGGTGTCTTGGTCGAGACACTTTGTGCTATCGAGCAACCTCATCGTCAAGCGCTCCCAGACTAGGACTCGAACCTAGTCCGACAGGGCCAAAACCTGCCGTGCTACCATTACACTATCTGGGATTAAACCCAGGTAGTCCCGGAGGACACCTGGGAACTAGGTGTTACACATGTGCAACGTCGGAATGGTGAGACTCGAACTCACGACCCCCTGGTCCCAAACCAGGTGCGCTACCTACTGCGCTACATTCCGTTAGAAGGGGTGCTGTTGACTGACGAAACAAAAACCATCACACAAAAATTGTCAGTCCTAGGGTGCTACACCGCACGTGACCCCCGTCACGGCAACCGGCACGTCCGCTTGATCAGAGCGGCAGGCGGCTATGGCCTAATCATCCAGCATCGTCCGGTGCTTGGTGGTCCCCTCGGTGAGAATCGAACTCACACTCCTTTCGGAACTCGATTTTGAGTCGAGCGCGTCTGCCTGTTCCGCCACAAGGGGTGTGCCTCTGAGTCGCGGCGACGATTGTTAGTTGAACTCTCAGAGGCTATTCAGTTATGATGTGTTCAGTATAGAGTCAACGTTTCTGAGCTGTCAACTCCATACTAAGTGATGTGTGTCACGGCTTGTAGTACACGGCCACACGACGGCTACCCGTCATCATGCCGACAGGCAGGAACCCGAAAAGCTGAGTGCTTGTGTAGAACTCTTCCAAGGCACACGCAAACCAACGCTCGAAGTACGGACGTAGTTTTCCAGCGACCCGCCGAGAACAGTGCCCAGAGGGTAGTTCTCAAGGTCAGTAGGGGACTTGATTGACTCGAACTGCATCATTACAACCCAGGGTCGATGACAGTAGCGATATAGTCGTTATCCTCGTACTCGTTGATGAGTTCATTAACAAGGTCGAGATCGCTCCACAGCTTCTTAGGGACTGCTGGGGCAGTACGAACCCAGTAACCGTCATTGACCTTCAGGAATGGGTCAAGAGTACCCGAGATAACGACACTGCCTCGGTCGGTGATATCTGCGAAGTCCACACAGGATTCGACATCCCCGACATCGCCTAGCCCGTTTGCCTCTACGAACCACACCTTTAGCTTAGTAATAGGCATATTACGCAGCTTCATGTAGTTCGTCTGTGTTTCGTTGTAGAGCTTAGTAAACTCGTTGTTAGCCATTATCGTTCTCCTTTGCAAGTTCGATCAGTGTTTCAGCGTATGCCTTCACCTTGAACCAATCCTTGTCCTCACGCTCACCAGGGCGCTCACAAGGATGAAGCGGCTCCATGCTGTCGTTATAGCAACGCTTAGCGATTGTGTAGATACGCTTCACAAGTGCCAGTTCACCATTATCCATTATTCTCCTTCTTTCAGTTCAGAGTATTTCCAATGACCGATGTTTCCGTACGTAAACTCGATGATGCAATCTTCACGCTTACGTCGATGTGAAGCCCTATGGCTCGCAATACCCAGGTAGTTAAACTCCCTATCACAGGTATAGCAATAGCAGTCCTTAGTCACCCGTGCTCGCATCAGTCCTGCCTCTCCACAAAAACTTCATCCGTTTCTGGGTACCAATAGATGTTGACACAGTGTTCTTCACCTTCAAGCATCACGTCAGTGCTGATGCTAACAAAGGGAGGCTCGTCGGTATCAAACACAGTACCTACAAGTCCAGTAATCATTTTGTTCTCCTTTCAATTGCTGATGTATTTATACTAATGTGCTCTGCTCACACTTGTCAACAACTAACAACGTGACATGTACCACATCATTGTGAGGGTAAATAAAACCCCTGTGCCTCAAGCCAAGCACAGGGGTTTTATCGGATCAGAGATCCATCAACTGGTAATGACCAGTTTAGCACAGCAACAATCCGGTATGCAACACTAGTTGAGCGTGAAGTGGGTCGCTATATAGAGGCCACCAATGAATCAGCGACATCATAAGGTGTTTCACCCTTGCCGGGATACAACTCAGCGAGGGTGTTGCCAAAGTCCACACCATCAAAGAGGCCAAGCTCATTAGCAACTGACACGATAACCTTGGCCTCCATCAGTTCCTTCAGATCGTCTTCAAAAACGCTATACTCACCAACACCGATGTACCTCATTCCGTCAATCACGGTAGTACCTTCCATCCTTCGCCGTCTCCGATCTCCTTTTTCAACTCTTCATCAGAGTGTGCTTGATTAGTCCACAAGTCCTTCGCGTGGACCCAGTAGTCTTCCATGTCTTCACCGATGGACTTTAGATAACGAACGTCATCAGGACTAATCAGCACAGCTCCGGGTGCAAGCCGATGGAACGGAATAGTCAACTCACTGAAATTGATAATCATTCTCGATTCTCCTTTGCTTCAACAAGACGATACTTAGCAATCGCATAGTCATCCTTTTCTTCTCGGGCAAACTGACCGATACGACCAATACCACCCCAGCCCATCTTCTCAGACAGGTAAGCGTGAACGAGTTTGTACTTACGGCCACTACCAGTCTTGATGCTGCCTGTCTTCTTATTGAAAATCACGTAGATTTCCTTAGCAGGTTCAATCATCAGTTCTCATCTCCGCTCGTCTGAAGGTCGATGTCCGGCAGCAGTTCTTCAGGACGGAACGCAACCTTATAGTGGAACGTATCAACATTAGAGCCGTCCATCTGCTCCACGAAGTACGTCACATTATCCGAGATACCCAGATAGTGCTTCTTGTACTCACTGTCGCCAGTCTTGCAGGTGACTTCAAGCTGGTTGTCTTCCCTGTCCTTCGTGATCGAGCACAAACCCTCGATGCTCAACAGGTACTTGTCCGTAATGCCATTGACGAACACAATGCGTCGCATCACCTTGAAGTTGTCGCTCTCGTAGCTGATGTTACGCGAGGCCATATCAGCGGCATTGCACGCAGCCAGTGAAAGCGCCGCAGCAACAGCAACGACAGACCCGATAATCTTACTCTTCTTCATCATTTCTCCTTAGACGTGAACACCATAGTAAAAGACACAACCAGCAAGGCAAGCAAGAGACACACAGAGCATAATCGTGCCAGCCGCAACAACCTTAGCGCCCCAATTGTAGACCTCATCGAGCATCATTGCAAGAAGTGCCACTGCAAAGCCGAGGATAAGCAGTCCAACAGCAAAAGTCAACATTACTTCTCATCTCCCTTCTTCGTAAACAGTTTCATAAAGTCGTGATCGTCTTGGTATTCCTTCAAGAAGATATTGTTCGCAACAGCCAGCAAACCAATAGGCTTGAGGTTGTTCTCCACATCAAGGAAGAAGTTACGGTACTTGATAAACCGACCGTCCAGAACCGTCTCACCGTTCACAGTATCCCTGCACTTTTGCAGTGCATTGTTGTGTCGCTCGGCAATGTCGTTGATCTCTGGTTGACGGAAAGCGACAGACATTGCCTCCTTCTTCAAGTGGTTATCGCCCTGGATAGTGCAAACAAAATCTACTCGATCTTCACTACAGAACCCATCGTTAGACGGGATAAACCAATCATCATAGGTCTTCACGAAGCTGAATGTGCCTTCCTCGAAAAACTCAAGATCGACAATCCAACCGGCAGGAAGTTCATCCAGAGCAGCTTCAAGCACCTCTGTATTATGAACCAGATCAATATGGTCCGTATCAACTGAAACAATCATTTTGCTTCCAACCTTTCATAGCGTTCCATACTGTCAAAACCATCGAGTATGCCAAGAATACGCGGATGTTTGCTAAATCTTGAGAGATGTTCTATATCAGGATTGCCAGCAACACCCTCAAAGAACCCGAGGATGTAGTCATCGGCCCACTTCCTGTACTCGGCAGCGCCCCGAATGTCCGCATCCAAAACACGGTTCTTCAACATGGCATCATAGCCATACTTATCTGAGAGGCCAACCCTCCACACGTACTTCAGAAGAGTGATGGTGTCTTCTTCACCGACAATCGTGAGCTTACCTGTGTATGCATCAGATGCTAGGCACGTCAGGCAACCGTACATCTCAGCAATGCTCTTCAATGCCTCGTTGATAGCCCTTGCGTCCGAGTGATCTCGGTAAATCGCGTAGTACTCTGCCTGGCCTGGGCGCTTGTACTCGACACCGCACTCGTCCTTCAGCACGTCATTGCCAAGAACGAACTCACCTCTACGGAAGAACCACGCTGCCGATTCAATAGGGTGCCTCATTATACCTCCATCAACTCGTATTTCTCAAAATAGAACAACTTATTGTATTTGTTCGTTAGCCACTCTACTTCAGACTGAGCTTCAATAGGGTCATCTACCACCCCAAAGAAGCTGTCATCTTCGTTAAAGATGACACAAATGCTCCAAGGTGCTCCGTACACGCTCAACCCTCCACAAACTTCACAAGAAGGCTAATAAGAAGAATGACGCAGCCAGCGTCCAACACAGCGTTAATCATGTGGTTTTGGTTCCGCTTCGGCCCATTACGAAACATCTTCGAGTTAACAGCCCACATAGCAAACCAAGCACAGACAATAATGATTTGCGCAATAGTAAACATTATGCTGCTACCTCCAATGCAATCTGCACGATGTAGCAAATTGCGACAACACCGGCGCTAACGGAGGCCAGTACATCGGGCCAGATTCTAAAGCCCTCAATACCCTTCTTGAACCGTGCAAGTAGCGCGAAAGCGACACTAACACCGGCCCAGACGACAGCTAGGACAAGATGAAAAGCGATCATTACCAATTCTCCTTTCAGTAGTAACTTGTTGCGTAACAGGGTCAACAGCAATGTTTAGAATGTGAACATGTGGGTGCTCTCTTAGGGGTATTTCGACTTCGACCTCAAAAGCCTTTGACTCATCCCAAGCTCGTTTCAGCTCTGTATAAATAGCATGAGTCTCAGCCAGAGACAAGTCGTAGAACAATCTCTGAATACCCCAAGGTGAGAACTCAAACTCAGTTTCGTGTCTTGTTAGCTTAGCCATGATAGGAAGTATTGCAGTACCAACACAAGACATCAGGTGTTTCAGCGCAATATTCGCAGTCCCACGCGATATATGGGTTCTCTTCGCACTTATCACACCAAATCATCAGTACCCCTTATGCAGCAGGAACACATGATCGAGATGAAGCAGGATACTCACGAACATTTCTTCATGAGTACGCTCGCCACCGTAACCACTCACCCAGCCGTCATTGCGGAGCATCCACTCGACACCGCCGATCACGATGATCGAACCCGCGATCATATCCCGCACGTCATCAGGTGTCTTGATCGTGATACCAGTGTACTTGTCGTTCTGATCGCTCAGCTTAATAGACTCAGTGTTAAGGTACAGCACCTTCTGCATCTTCAACTGAGCAACAGTAACAGCATCCATAGCCTCTTCGAGCTTCTTGTATGCCTTATTGTACTTTACCAATGTTTCTGTAATCCATTGCGTCATTATCTTCGTTTCCTTCCTTGTTGTTAGTTAAAAACCCGATGACCATCATCAATAATGGTGTAGCCGTTCTTGGAGCAGATATCCGCTACTTCTTCTTCGCTGTAGTAGTTGCCCTTGTTGTCCAGCCAGTAATACGTCAACTCACCCTGAATGAGAAAGTACGTTGTGTGGCCGACGAGGACACTCGCGCCGCTACTGAGCCTATGCAGAACAGTGATCATCTACGACACAATGCTTCCAATACCGTCAATAATCAACCCAAGCCCTAAAAGGAACAACGACAGTGCAGCCATACCGACAGCCACGGCCAAGACCTTATCAGTTATGTAATCATAGCCAGAGTCCCACACTTCGTAAGCGATAACCGCCAGGATAAGCGTGACAGAAAAACATAGAACGCTTGCCACAATAAGACCAATCCCTACTCCCATGTCACATCCCCCAGTGAATAACCGTCACCTTTGCCCCATTGTGGCGCATAAGGTCTGCAAGTTGTTCATCAGAGTACTGTTCGCCGCTAAACGTCACCCAACGACGCCCCAGCTCACCATTGACAATGAGAAAAGCCTCCCAACCACCACAGTTGAGCAGTGTGCCAGTATCGAAGTTTTCGACAGAGTAAGTGACTGTTTCCAAGTCTTTGTTAATCAGCTCAACCTGGGTGCCTGTCAGCTCAGTGAACTCCTTTCCGAGCTTCTTACGGAACTCTTCGACAGCATCGTCAATCATCTTCTGAATGTCAGTAGTCACTTGTTATCCTCCTTTGGGTTAGACGTTAGGGCAATAGATAACATCGACAACCTGTTTGGGTTGCAGCATATCTTCGATTGTGATGCTTTCACCATTGCAGTTCACCCACTGCTTGTCGTGCTTGAGCATCCACACTTCGTTGGCGGGCTTTCGCAAGTGTACGACAGTGCCAGGGTCAAGCAGGCACTCGTAAGTGATCCAATGGCCTGTTGAGATGCGAAACTTAGTGTTCATCATAATTTCTCCTTTGCGTTTGGTGTTGATGCTTTAAGTATAGAAGGGTAGACGGTTGAAGTCAACAAGATAGCGTGTGATCTGACCCACTCTTTAACCCCCGTTACCCCCGAACGTACAAACGGGTATGACACCCCCCTCCTTCTCTCCCTCTGAAAAGCATATGATTTTTTATTCATTGCTTTGCATACTTATTCATGCACTGTCAAGCACTCTACCAGCTAATTCCTACCAACCTACAAACCAGACCCCAATACACCAACCAGACCCCGGACCAACCCTAAAACGTGACCTGCCCCACACAAAAACCAACCCCGGGCCAACCATAGGACACCTAACGAAAGTTAGGTATACCTAAGTTAACCACCCTCTCCCTAACTTAGGCTTACCTAACTTAACTACGCCTCACCTCACTCAACTTGCCCTCACCTTACCTAATCAACTGCAACGAACTGCAACGAACTACAAGCAACTAACTAGCTAGCTACCCGCCGAAAACGCCTCGCGTAAAACCCCCTAATTTTTCCTACACACTAAGTAAATTACATACCTAGCAATGTAATCATGTGCATAATCTGTATGTAGCACCCAAAAATAATAGTAATGTAAAGTGCATATAAACAAGAAAAATCCTATAATAATGTAATATATGTATGTAGTATGTATATATGTATTGTATGTATGTAATTGTAAAACGCACATCCTAGGCGTACGTGTTAAGAAGGAGTTAACGCTGTTAACTTAACGTCACTCTGACGATAACCCCCAACATTGTCCTATCATTTCACCTAAGCCATTCTAAGCGACTTTCACCCCCTTACCTAGGCCCACATACTACCCACCCCCTGAAAATGCCTCCTACCCCCCTTCCTGACCCCTTAAACACGATGCCAGCAACCTAGCACCCCCTACACCCCACCTAATCGCCACGCTATGCCCATGCGAGTACCACACGTTCACCAACATTGCAACACGTGTCCATATGTCGGACTGTAAAGTAACCACCCACGCATACCGACACAACAAAGTAACCACTATCACACAACCAGCCTATTGACTTTCCCTTCCCTCACTGATAAACTGCCCGCCTTAGCTATGCACGCAACACACAAACAGCAAACGAGGCCGGCCAATTCCAAGGTGAGCAACGACACATTGACATTTAACAAACAAAGCGCTAACGCGTTAAAAGTAAGGAACACGCCCCCGGCCCTGTCGCACACATACCAAGGCCCCACAATGTGTCCCTAATCACATGTTTTCATGTTGACAACTAGGAACCAACCCACTAGTCTTTAAGTATCGGCAAACAAACAACCCGAAAGGAAAGGCCGAAAATGAGAACCTCGTTTGCATGTGACTTTGAGACGATGGAACGCCTTGCAGAATACGAACGCGACTACCAGGAACGCTACTTTCTTCCTGTTGATAGCGCACGCAAGGGCGCGCTTAGGCGTGAACACGAAAACCGACGCACTGCCAAGCGTATCGCGGCCATGTTCACCGATATGATCGACCTGTCGAGCAAGATTAACGACGAGGCTATGCGCGGACACCTTGACCGTGACCTGGCTAACACCGCTGTCGCTGCGTTGACCGCGCTGGGGCGTTCGATCAACAAGTGACACACAACACAGTCTAGCGGGTTGACAATAACCTAGCAACCCGCTAGACTGAAAGCACAAACAAAAACCAAGCCGAAAGGTTAAACCAATGATCCGTCTGACCGTTGACGATGAAGCCCGCGCCCTGTCGGCATGGGCACATGCCGAAGTGCTTTACGTAGGCGAGGACGTCATTTTTGCCCCTAAGTGGGCAACCCACGTATGGCGCGCGCTAGTAGATGGGCATCTCTACTTTGTAGGCCCTAGCGACCTGGCACAGATGCCCCTGGGTGTCAATGCCGACACCCGCGAACTTTACTGACACACACACGCAAAGAAAGACAACAAAAATGCGAGACACGACACACGCAACCGTGACCCAGTGGACTGAATACCATACCCCTAGCGGGCGTTGGTCAAAGGTCCGACACGATGAAACTGTTGAAGACTTCAAGCCCCATAACCTGCGCAACTTTTTCGATGCAAAGTTTCCCGGCGAGCGGCGCGGTTACGCATACACCATGCACGGATACCTACCCGTTAGTGTGACCGTCCCGTCGCCCGATGGAAGCGAACGCCGCGTGTACCGTTTCGACTACTACACCGGCCCGCGTGAGGTTGTGCATTACACGTACGAAGACTAGCTAGTCTTCAACTTCCCCCGCTTAATGGTGAGTGTCAAGGTTGGTTCAATTCCAACCGGGGGAACGATGCGACACAAGTCGCACAAACCACCAACAAACCGGAAGGTTAATTAACATGGCACACACGTTCAAGACGGACCCCTGGCACGTCAAGGAAGCGCGCGGGGCGGCGTGGCATCCCACGCAGTTCGCCCGCGAACACTCGCCCTACACTAAGGCGCGCCGTGACCTGAGCAAGCGTATTAGGGCGCGTGAGCGCCGAGAAATGGACCGTATCGCGCGTGACCTTGAAGCATGGGGCGATTACTTCCCGACCGGCGCAACGTTGCGCGAGTTCGCAAGCGATACCGACCGCGATAGCTGGCAGTTCTAACCAATAACCCCTAGGGACGGGGGTTAACGCCCCCGTCCCCATACAGAAAGACTGAGACAATGGGTATTCTGAACGATATTGACAACGCCGCATGGGACTTGGAACACGGGCGCATTAACAGCCTGTATCCAGTTAGCAACAACTTTACTATTGTTCCTGACTATGATGAGAATATTGGTGAAACTAACTATAGTGTGTTTTCTTACACTATAGTTAGTCGCACGTGTCATTTTGGACGACGACGACGATAGGGAGCCTTGCACGGTACTTGTTGAACGGGATGCGTTTCACCATTCCATTACTACTAGCCGACACTTGCGCCGTTTCTTGTCGGCAATGGTTGGCCGTGTTGACTTTAACGCACTTTACAAGGCGTGCGACTGTGAACGTGTTGACGGTAACAGAGTGCGCTTTATCAATGTTAGGGAGGTCGCCTAATGACTATCGAAAGTGCCTTGCAAGGTATCTACCCTAACCAGATAGTTGCTGAGCCTGTTCGCCTTGGTAGCAAGTTGTATCTCACGATGAATCACAATGATCTAGCGCGCAATTGGATTAGCTATTGGGTATCTAGGGAGGGCACGTCTGAGATTATTTTCAAGTTTAACCCTAGTGGTGTGGTTTACGTTTACAAGAACGTGACACTCACGCCACACGAAAAGCGAGTCATTAGGAAGATTATCAGCATGTGGCGTGGAACGTACCGCCCTGATTGGGAGACTTTCGAGAGTATGCGCGCAAACCCTATGCTAGACGTTTCAGACACAACGCTAGTCCCTGTGTTGCATGACACACTCTGACAACTTGACAACTGACTGACAACAACCTACACTAGAAACATAGGCAACAGCCTAAGCAAACCAACAACAGAAAGAGAGACACAAACCATGCGTATCAACAAGGACACCATGACCGTTATCAAGGCCGCTACCGCCGCTAAGATTACTTTCCGAAAGATGGGAGCCGATTACGGGGACAACCCTAGTGTTCTCGCCGCAATTGACGCGGTAGTGACTGCCCTCGATGGGCTTTCGGATGCAGTAGTCATGAGCGAGATTGAAGCCTAGGCCCTAACGGGCATCCCTAGCCTAATGGTAGGTAAATGGTGGTTCAATCCCACCCTAGGGAACTGAGCTAACCAAGGTGGTTAGCGACAATGATACCGAAAGGTAGAACTATGTCATACAATGAATTGCCCAATTGGTACGGTATCCCCGGTATCGGCTTTGAGTGGCGAGGTTCCCAAAGTGATGCACTGTTGCATTACAAGGGGCGCATTTTCAATGATCCTGATATTGAGGATGCATTGTGGGATAACTATCTGGAAGACGGTGGCAACCCTGATAATCACGATGAATGGGAAAGTTACGTAATGCACAACGCTGTCAATTACTTGGAAGACGTAATCTACTTTACAGAAAGTGAGTAACAAAATGTTGGTGGTTATCCTACTGGGTATTATGGCTATGACCTGGTTTGTTTATGCGGGTACTAGGGCGAAAACTAACATACTTTGTTTTTTAAGTATGTTTAGCGCGTTTATATGTGGTTTGTGTGCCATTATCGGAATTGATTATATGCGGGGGTTCTAACATGTGGGAAGAATTGCTGAGCATCATTAGCGACCGTGCCTATCCGCTAGAGTCCATGCAAGAATACCTTGCCGGGTATGTCAACCCTGAAACGAGCTGGGACCTATCGATTATCAACCCGTGGTTTATCGAACAGGGATACGAGTTTGTGGGTTATCTTGACTTGTTCTCTGAAAATGAGCCTAGCGGCGTGTATGTCAACATTGACGGGTACGTATGGCGTTGTCGCACTAATGCCGCTGACAATAGTATCTATTGGTACTGGCAGTCAGATAACGAGGGCATTACACTTGACGATATGCGGTTCCTGCACGGATACGCGCATATGTTCATCTGGGACCAAGATACACAAACATGTGACGTAGTTCACATGGCAGAATGACTGCCAACCTGATACACTAGAACTATCAACCAGAGACAACCGAAAGGTGAAAACAATGATTCAGACACAGTTCGCACACACGATTACCGTTCCCGATGAATGGGAGCATGAGGGACACACTTACCAAGTGACTCAGGATGAATGGGCAGAGTGCCCTACCAACCCTTGCGAGTCATGGGTGCATGAATACAGTCTTTGGGCTGATGGGTATGCCTGGGTTGTGTCGGATACAACCACGGGTGATTCTCTGGCAGGTATCTACGCCGATAGCGAGGAAGACGCTATCAAGCACTATATCGAAAACTATCAGTGAGAAAGTAGGAAAAACAATGACTGACATTAACATTGCACTCACCGTCGCACTTGACTGGGATACCCGATTCTGTTTCACTAGCGAGGAACTGGGAGTCAGTAAGGGTGAATATGACTACGTTACCGAGAGTGGCGACCTGCGCATTAGGGAAGACTTTGAGGCTATGGCCGCTGAAGCCGTGGACGATCTGCATAAGCCTATCACAGTACTTGGAAAGACTCTCAAGGCGAGTGACATTGCTAGGGAGATGCTTAGCGACGACTGGGAAGCATATGTCAACAGTTGCATTGCTCACCTAATCGCAATGGAAGAGATTAAGGAAGTCTGGTAGTGTTCGCGGTCGCCTACTATGGCCTGTTTTTTCTGTCCTTACTACTGCCTGTCGGTGCATACTGTCACCGCGTAGAACGCCGGGACAATAACAATGGCGATTAACTTGGAAGAACTAATGGCACTACCTATAGCACCTAAGCCGCTACCCGTTGTTATCCCGGCATGGGAGATAGGTGTAAATTACGGCTTAGTGCATGGGCAAGACGACTACAACTGACAACAAACAGAAAGTGAGAACAACAATGAACACTGAAAACCTCGTCAACAATATTACTAAGCTCAACGCCGAGATTACGGCCCTGACCGAGGCACGAGACGCACTCAAGGCTGAACTGTGCGCACAGTTCAACGCAGGGGACAAGATTCAGGTTGGCGATACGCGCGTGACGTTCGCTACCCGAAAGACTATCAACGCCGCCGCCGTGGAAGCGCTGCCCGCGTTTAAGAAACTGCCAAAGGCAGTGCGTGAGTCGGTTTATGACAAGCCTAAGTTGAATACTAAGAAACTTGCCGCGCTTGATCTACTCGACCTGTCGCCCGCTACTACCGTGTCGGACGTGTACGCAACGTTCCGATGAATTGGAAGCAATACGGGACGGGCGACAGTGGATACACTGTCGAACAGGTGGAAGCTGTCGCCCGTTCCCTGGAAGAACAAGAACTGCAAGAATATTCAACCATGTGGCTTGAAGCGGTACGACAGATGCGGGCCGCTGAGATTATCCACAACAACCTAGGTGTGGGAGCCGAGGTCGAACTGCCTAACGGCATGTC
>ERZ773037.338-NODE-338-length-25869-cov-20.377973_pt1 | contig 25869 bp, 23 predicted proteins | sample MGYA00511466_ERZ773037 | MGnify/ENA primary metagenome ERZ773037 (study PRJEB29015, sample SAMEA2738146) | human oral metagenome | biome: human oral; feature: human-associated habitat; material: saliva | place: China | collected 2202 ... | reverse complement strand
TATGTCAACAATTACAGCTATTATATTAGCTCGCAACGAAGAACAGCATATAGCAGACTGCATAAAAAGTATTCAATGTGCAGATGAAATAATAGTTATAGATGATGGAAGTACGGATAGAACCGTTGAAATAGCAGAGAATTTAGGTGCAAAGGTTATACCACATCCTTTAAATGGAGACTGGTCACAACAACGACGATTTGGTATTAGTCAAGCAACATCAGAGTGGATTCTATTTATTGATTCTGATGAACGAGTATCTCCTTCATTAAATGAAGAAATAAGAAAAGTTGTACAAGGTGGAGAGAAGAAAGCATATTGGTTATCCCGTCATAACATATTTCATTACAATTCTGCAACACATGGATCTATGCGTCCAGATAAGGTATTACGGTTGATGCCAAAAGAAGGCGCGACTGTAGAAGGTTTTGTACATGAAACTTTTATTAGCCCATTTCCTCAAGATACATTAAAAGGAAAACTATTTCATTATACCTATGATAATTGGACACAGTATTTCAATAAATTTAACAAATATACATCGGCAGCAGCTGAGAAATATCATGAACAAGGTAAATCATGTTCTTTTTGGAAGGATATTATACTTCGACCACAATGGGCATTCTTTAAGATTTATATTTTACAAAAAGGATTTCTTGATGGAAAAATAGGGTTTATCTTATCTTTATATCATTATATGTATACTGTAACAAAATATGTGAAACTGTATTATTTAAATAACTCTAATGGGAGATTGTGATTTATTTATAAAAAGTATTTAGAAAACGTATAAAAATGTAAGAGAGAAAGCTATAAAATATAATGAGTGAACAATTTTTCCTATCATTACAACAAAATATAAAATTAATGATTTGGGTGCCTATTTTAAGCACTATATTTCGTTTGCTTTTTATGCGTGTTTATAATCCATATTCTACTTGGACGGGGCGTTGGAAATCTGTACTTGGTGCATTGCGTTATGGATTTTGGTGGGGTATGGATTTTGATGCGTATGTGTTTTTAGTACCTTTAGTATTTGTTACTATTCCTGCACTATGGTTTGATACATATCATCAATATGAAGATATGGTGCGTCTCATTGGATTAACGATGTACTCTTGTGTAGTATATGCTGCCTTTGCAGGTAAGATGATATTTTACAAGCATTTTCACGATACGTATAACTATATGGTTCATTATGGTAAGCATGCAGAGAAACATAATCTTATTGATGTATTTTTTAATCAAGATAGAGGAGCATTGGTCTTAGTAGGATTTATTCCAGTGGCTATCATTTCCTGGATTGTAGGTCATGCATTCTTATCGTTGCCTTCTATTCCTTATCCTGCTATAGATAGCATATGGATGACAGTAGTATGGAATATATTGTTAGTAGTTGTATCAGTTATTGGTTTTTATTGGTTTCGCTATGGTGGTACTTTATCTCATGATGATAAACCCGAATGGGATACGATTCCTACCGTAGTAAAAGAAGACATTTTCTTTGCTCGTGCGACAGTACCTGATTTATGTGCATTGGAAACGGTTTACAAAAATCCGTTGCGCTCGGAATATACTGCAACCGAGGAAGATATTAATGATGCTGTTAGTCGTGTTGTACCTAGTAAATATAAAGATATTTGGCATAAACTTGATAATCCTTTATATGCATTTAAAAGAATCGCTAAAGGTCCTAAGATTAGTAAACCTAAACATATTTTCTTTATTGTTGGTGAAAGTATTCCTCAGTGGTCATTAGATGAGACACATAAGCTACTTAATATATGTCCTGGCCTATGGAATTTTAAAAATCAACAGCATACCGTGCAAATCCCTAATTTCTTGCCTGCTGGTAATGTGTCGAGACCTTCTATCGTGAGCCTTATGAGTGGTATCTATGATGCGGGTTTAGAAATAAACGAACGTGAAAATTTTTGGAAGGGTGCATTTCCTACATCCTTTGCTCATCAAATGAAGCAATTAGGATATCAAACTATTTATTGGTATGGTGGTAATGCATCGTATGGCAATTTTAATCACTTTGGGAAAGCACAAGGCTTTGACCGTGTGGAAAGTGCATCTATCTTCTGTGGACCTAATGCACCTAAAACATGGGTTGGTGTTTATGATCATATATTTTTAGAAAATATTGCGCAACAAATCAAAGAAATTGATGCGCCTACATTCCATTTTATTTATACAACCTCTAATCATGGTCCGTATAAGATGGAGGATGATTTACTTGATTATGACCCACAAAAGGTCATGCTAGATGTAGGTGAGGATTTACGTTCTAATAAAACGCGTAATAAGGAACTAGCAACCTATCGTTATAGCGATAAGGCAATCTTTACATTTGTTGAATCGATGCAACAATTTTATCCAGATAGCTTATTTATTGTTACAGGAGATCATTCTAATCTATTTGGTTCTTTAAATAATACGTCGCTTATTCATCGCGATTATACATTACGAGATACATTCTGTACGGTTGGTTTATTACAACATCCTGAGTTAGATGGTAATATGATTGTTACTCAAAAAGGGACTCATATGAGCCTTATGCCAACAATTATTGAGGCCATTGCGCCAAAGGGATTTGAATATTACTCTATTACGCCGTCTTTATTTGATGAACAACCAGAAACACTTGTTACACCATATCAATGGATTAATAATACTATGATGGGGGATGTGCGAATGGACTATGGTGAAAGTAATATACCTTCAGCTGAACCGATTACACAAATCCGACCTATCGATAATCATGCTGATACAGCACGAGATTGGTCATTATTAACAACATGGTTAATTAATCACGAAAGTACATTATTTTCTAAAAAATAGATGAAATATAAGTTCGTATATGATTAACTATATATAGTTAATTAACCTATATATTTTAAGGAGGGTATCTATGTCGATACTAAACGTAGTAGGCGCCAAAGTATGGGGCGGCGGAGAGCAATATGTATATGATATGTGCGACGAACTACAGCGACGGCAGATATCCTCTTTTGTGTTAGTAGATGAAACAAATCAGGAATTGCAGCAACGATTTATATCCGTAGCCAATGTTATAACTGCGAATCTGTATTCTTGTAAAGGTTTTGGATCCCTCTTATCCATTGTAAAACAAATGAAGCAACATGATATTGATGTTATACAATGCCATTCCGGTAAATATATTTTGTTATGTTTGGCTTTAAAACGGTTAACGGGTGCAAAACTTATATTTTATAAACATAATGTGGTACAGGTTAAAACCGATATATACCATCGTTGGATTCAATCTCATGTAGATGCATTTATTTGCGTATCTAAACGAGTCTATGATGCTCAGGTTATACCCTCGATTTCTGAAAAATATCATCTAGTTTATAATGGCATTAATACCCATCGCTTTCCTTCTATTGATTGTGCACATACAGAATCGCAACAGTTTATTGTAGGATATGCGGGGCGTATTACGGAGAATAAGGGAATCTACGAGCTTTTAGGGGCTATTAAAATTGTACATCATCACAATAGCAATATTCGATTACGTATATGTGGTGATGGTATTCATGATGACATTCAAGAATTACATCATTATATTATGCAATATGATATGAAAGACTACGTGGAATATATTGGCTTTCAACAGGATATGAATCGTTTTTATCGTTCTATTCATTGTTTAGTAGCACCATCTAAGGTTCAGGAAGCATTTGGTCTCGTATTATGTGAAGCTATGTATTGCAAGGTGCCAGTCATAACCAGTACATCGGGGGCACAGGCAGAAATAATTGAAGATGGTGTGTCAGGTATTCTCATTAATACAGTTAGTAGTGAAGTAATTGCTGAGGCTATTCAAACGTTAATGCAGGATGATGTAATTCGCGTATCTATGATAGAACAGGGGTATAAGCGTGTGAAATCTACATTTACCATTACTAAGATGGTGGATTCCATAATAACGATAGTTCGTAATTTGAGGTGATAAAGTGTTAGAGTATATACAAAATCAATGGGCCAAAGGTCGAAAAATATATGGTAAGCGTAGCTGGAGAGAAACGCGTCGTGTTGTATTGCATACAGTACGGTCTATGAGTCGTCGGCAACAGATGAATCGGTTAGAAAATTATTTTGCTAACTATAAACCAGATCCAGAATTATTACAACGTCAAATTGGTTTATATGAATTAATGACACGTATCTTTTTCTACAAAGACTCTACAGTTGGTGAACGATTAGATGCTATCATTAATCATTTTGATTACATACAAAATGTGTTCACGGATAAAGCTATTCAGTCCATGTACTCTGTGGATATGGATAATTTTCTAGATGATGTGAGCCGTATTAAGCGTGGCCTTGTGGTATGGCAATCTGAAGAACTCAATATGAAAGCCCAATTATATTATGGTGCAGGTCAACGTAAAGAAGGTTTATTAACATTATTATTGACGTTAGAATCCAAAGGCGTATATCATGCTAATTTCCGTTTTGGGAAAGGCTTTAATGGGGAAAAAGCTATGTGGATTGGCACCATTCAGGGGTATAAGGATGGGTTAGCCAATGCCAAAACAGCTACTAAAAAGATGTTTGGCTATCGTCCAAAAAACTTTATTATGTATTTACTTAGATTGATTGCTCAACAATGTGGAGTAGAAACAATTTATGCTGTATCTGACGAAGGATTTTATGCTAATACTCATTTAGTACGTGGTCATCGTGCTAAGGTAGCGGAACTAGATTCTTTGTGGCAAGAAAGTGGTGGAGAACTTTCACAAGATGAAAGATTTTATATCATTCCATTAGAGGAATATCGAAAACCGATTGAAGAAATTAAATCACAAAAGCGTAGCCAATATAAAAAACGCTATAATTTATTAGATCAATATGCAAATGAAGTGGAAGAAAATTTGAAGCCGTATATGAAATAGAAAAATTGTTAGGGGAGAGTTATGAAACAGTGGATATTAGAAAAACATGAGTTAGTATTAACTATTTTGCTGATTATTATGATGTGTACAACTAGAATGTCGGTGGCTATTGGAAATGTAGCGTATGGATTATTGTTATTGATTACAATATGTATATGTTTTATAAAGAGAAAAGACTTACGTATAGCAAATTCTATAAAACAATATGGTATAGTATATGGCATTATGTTGCTATGTTTATTACCATCCGTATTTTGGAGTGACGATATTGGTAGGGCATTAAAATACTTTTTTAATATATATATATGGAAAAGTTTAATCGTATTACCTGTACTGTTGTGTATTAAATCTAAATCTAAATTATATACTTTATTAATAGTATTTTTCCTATTTATGGGAATTAATTCCATCACGGCTTTTGTTCAACAACTATTAGCATTTCGTGTTAATGATGGACGTTCTGGTGGTTTATTTAATGGTTCTGTTATGGGATTAGCCATGTTATTAGCATTGGCATTCCCTGTATCTTTGATAGCCGTATTTGATAAGACATTTCCTGATAAGGTACGGAAGTCAGCATTGTTCTCCATTATATCCATGTTATTTGGCATGTGGGGAAATCAAAGTCGCGGTACATGGCTATTTAATGGCATTAATGGATTATTAATCACATTGCGTTATGGTCTATCTAATATAAAATATTTGCTCATTGTGGGTTGTATTGCTCTTGGGATTGTAGGCGTTGTGAGTCAGCATGATAACTATGTAGATCGGTTCAAATCTACATTTAATACTACAACGAATGGTTCCAATCTTGGACGATTATATGTGTGGGAAGCTGATAAGCATATGATTATTGATCATATAGTTACAGGTGTAGGCCCTGGACTATGGCAACGTACGTATGAAGAACGATATAGATTACCTGAAGAAACACAAGGATTAGGTCATTCTCATAATAATTTTTTACAAGTAGCAAGTGAATCAGGATTATTGGGATTATTAGGCTTTTTAGTATTTAATGTGTTTGTATTATATAAATCTATTAAAGCATATTGTCAGAAGAGTAATCCTTATGATTTAAGTATTGTCTTTGGATGGATTAGTTTTGTTTTTTTATTTGGGTCTATTGATTACACATGGGGAAATTCATCGGGGATAAAAATATTTTTGATGATTATGGTAATTATACTTCAGTTAAAAATGTCCCATGAAATTACTGATAAGAATAAATCTACAATATAAAAAGCCTTAAATTATAATAATTTTAGAAAATATTTCAATGAATAATATATGAATCTATAGTATACTAATACTAATAAATATTTAGTGAGATTGTTAGTTAGTTATTAGTAGTAGAAAGAAGGTTGTTTACTTAATGTGTGTATTAGGTGAACAAGCTTCTTTTTGTTTGGGGGTACTATGACAATATGTAGATATCAGAATGTAAGAATGACTATTACAATGTTGATAACGATATTGGTTGATTATATAGCCATTATATTAGGTCTTTTATCTGCGTATCATTTGCGGATATCTTTATCTTTGATTGAGGTGAGCCCTCATTTTAAGTTAGAAAGTATTTATACTTTTATCATTATACCTATCGTATTTTTAGTAACTTTATATTTGAATGGTTCCTATCAGATAGATAAACCCTATTGGGACAAGGTTAAAACTGTATTTCGTAGCGTCACAATAGGTGTTATTGCCGCTATTGTTTTGATGTATACAGGACATGTAACGAATGATGTATCTCGTTTATTTGTAGGATTTAGCTATATATTTATTATGCTATTCATTACTGTGTTTAGATTTATATCTCATAAAATCTTAACTGCTTTTCAAATTTTGTATATACCTGTGCTACTAGTTGGAGCAGGAAAAACAGCGGAGTTAGTTAATAAATCGTTACAGCGGATGCCTGTTTCGTATTATAAGATCATTGGTTATGTAGATGATAATCCTAAATCCTCTATTATTGCTAAAGAATATCCATGTTTTGGTGCATTTTCTGATGTAGAAAGAGTTATCAAAGATACAGGTGTACAAACAGTCCTTATTTGTGCACCAGGGTTAGAACCTAAAAAGTTAGTATCTTTGATTAACCAATTGCAATTATTGGTAAAGCGCGTAGCCTTTGTACCTGAGTTATTTGGTTTACCCACAAGCAATATTACAGCTCGGGGCATGATGGAAGAACAAGCCGTTGTATTGCGTGTACAAAATAACTTGGCTCGTAAATCTAACCGCATTATGAAGCGTATCTTTGATATTGTTGTTACCGTATGTGGCGGTATTTTTATATTACCATTTATGTTAATCATAGCTATTATTATTTATTTAGATTCAGGTGGACCTATTATATATAAACAAAAACGAGTAGGCCGAAATGGAAAAGAGTTTAATTTTTATAAGTTTAGGTCTATGGTTAAAAATGCAGATACGATACTTGAAGAGTATCTAAATACTCATGAGGATGAAAAAAAAGAATGGCAAAAGAATTTTAAATTAAAAAATGATCCTCGAGTTACTAAGATAGGTAAAATAATCCGAAAAACAAGTATTGATGAATTACCGCAATTATGGAATGTATTAATTGGTGATATGAGCCTAGTTGGACCGAGACCGTTATTACCCAATGAAGTAGAACGATATAGTAGCTATATTGAGGATTATAAGTTAGTATTACCAGGACTAACCGGTGTATGGCAAGTAAGTGGTCGTAGTGATACAACATTTGAAGAACGAGTGATAATGGATTCTTGGTATATTCATAATTGGTCTGTATGGATTGATATTGTGTATTTATTGAAAACCGTTTTGGTAGTTGTGAAGTCAAAGGGTGCTTATTAAATAATATATAGGAATTAGTATGAATACATATCTTATTTACATTGCTCCAGGTATTGGTGATTTTATTATTTCCGTACCTCTTATTCAAAATATTAAGGAACAAGATCCAACAGCTGTCATTGATATATTTACATGTAGCAATAAACGACGCATAGGTCTGAATAAAAAGATGGTAGAGTTACAAGGTGATATTCGTCATTGTTACTACTATACTAAGGATGAGCCATTTCATTCTTTAATGTTTTTGTTGAAAGCTGGTTATCATAGTTATGATTATGGTATTGTACTTGAGCATTTTGATTCTAAATATATGTCATCGTGGCCGAGTAAAATTATTGATTTCTGTTGTAAAACAACCATAGGTGCTAATAATCCATATAATGGTGCGACTTATAAAAAAACTATTAATCGTCTAGATAGTTATTATATATATGATTTAGAAAATGATATTTTGAAACAGTTAGGTTTTGCGCCGACTGTTATGCAGCGTGAATCATATTCTATTGATAAGAATCTTGCATCAAAACCAATCGTAATCAACCATCCATCTATCGTTTTTTGTATAGGATCTGGTCATGTAGCAAATGAAAAATTGCATGATCCTTATGCATTAAGTCTTAAGTCATGGCCGACTAAGAATTGGGTAGAGCTTGGAAATAAACTGGTTCGACTTGGTTACGAAATTATACTTATTGGAGGTTCTATGGAGGAAGGGATGATTGCTCCTTATCGTGATGAATTAGATTCACGTATTGTTAGTTTTATAGGAGAACATTCCATTGAAGAGAGTTTTCAAGTGGTACGAGAAGCAGATCTTGTTGTCGGTGTAGATACGGGCCTTATTCATGCAGCGGCTATGCAAGGAACGGCTACATTAACACTTTTTGGTCCTACAGACCCAATTATTGTAAAACCATTTGGTCCATATAGTGAGATTATTCATTATACTGTAGAATGCTCACCATGTTTAGGTTATGATCATTCCTACACATGTATTAATAATAAATGTATGCAAGGAATTTCAGTAGATCTTGTATTAGATTCTATATTACAAATTTTCGAGAGATAGAGGGAGATTCATGGATAGTTATTTATTACTATTAATATCTTATGTGATATTTGTAGTATTAGGCTATAAGAAATTTGAATTGCCTATCATATCCCCAACAATGATTACATTGGTATCTTTAACGATTGTTATTGCTTTAGGATACTGGTATAGACATGAAATGGGAACAGACCTTTATTTTTATACTTTTATAGTAATGGCTCTTGGTGGAGGGGCTATTTTAGGTACTGGTTATGGTGTGCAGAGATGGGCTAAACTTAATTGGGGAAATCCAACATCTATTGAGTATAATTTTGATAGTAATCGCTACTCTTTAGTGGGGATAGTAAAACTTTCTGTACGATATAAATATATATCTATGTATATGATATTTTTTATTTTGTTTTCTTTATTCTGTGTATTTATTAATACGACGGGTGATAGTGATATAGGTCGTATGGCTCAATATAGAGATATTATTTTATATCCTCAATTACATCCTAATGATACACGATTTGTATTTATTAACTCTCAATTTTATAAGATTGCATGGGCCATAACATATGTGTCGGCTTATGTAGCTATGTATAATGGCATTATTTTAAATAAGCCTATTTTTAAAGGAACGGGTCTTCTTACAATAGTTATTTTTTTCTGTATTGGTAGTTCTATTGCTATGGGGGCACGCCAACCAGCTATCGAAATATTTATATTCATGATTTTGACGTATCTATTTCTCCTGGTAAAAGAGCAATATTTTGATCAAATTAAAAGATTTTTATTTAAGCTCATTCCTATTACAGTAATTAGCCCCTTTTTATATATTCTTTATGGTATATTAGTAGGTCGCCACGATGGTAATAATGTAACATTACAACGGATTACTGAATTATTAGCTGGTGGTATTTATGCGTTAAATATTCATATATGGGAGCCAGCACGCACTACTTATTTCGGACAATCTAGTTTTGCTGATGTGTATGATAAATTGATTAATTTTGGCTTGTTACCAGAATCAGCACGAATGGCTTATCATGAATTTGATAAATTTGGCAATACATTATCTTTATTTGGGCGTTGGTATGAAGATTTTGGTATTTTGGGTGTTATTATTATGAGTATTATAGTAACTGCATTATTTTCATTAGCCTATGAATATTTACAGCGTCGCTCTAATGGTAATATTTGGACACATGTTTGGACAGCTATTTTTCTCACTGAACTAGTATCACTTGTATGGGCAGGTTATGATGATCGTATCCGTGCATTATTAGCATTTTATCAATTTGTTATCGTTGGTTTAATAGGGCTATTTATTTACGTAGGTTATCGAGTAAAGATAAAGCAACCAAAGAGGTAGATTATGAATATTTCCATCAAAAAAAGAGATGTTCTATGGTCTTATGGAAGTATGGCTCTTACGATGGCAGTAAATCTCTTACTATTGCCACTTTATATCTATTTCTTTACACCTGATATGGTGGGACTATGGTATGTATTTATTAGTATAGGATCTATTGCCTTACTATTTGATTTTGGTTTTTCCATTACCTTTGCTCGTAATATCACGTATTGTTGGAGTGGTGCTCAAGAACTTAAAGAAAAACATGTTGCTTTTTCTGAATCAAAAGAGGTTAATTTTTCCTTATTAAAAGCTGTCCTTAAAGCTTGTCAATCGATTTATGCTATCTTAGGTGGTAGTGCTTTAGTGTTAATGTATACTTTAGGAATGTACTATATAGGTAGCTTAGTTGGTCCGAGTTCTCACTTGGAAGCTTATATTGCATGGGCAGCGTATGGATTTGGAATTTTTTTAAATCTTTATTACAGTTACTATATCTCATTTCTTCGAGGTGTAGGTGCTATTACATTGGCTAATAAAAGTATTGTTTATGCTCGTTTATTGCAAATGGTATTTACGATTATTTTACTTTTATTGGGCTTTGGTATTATTGGGGCGAGTATAGGTTACCTTATATATGGTCTTGGATTTAAACTCTTTGGGCATAGATATTTTTATAAATATGAGCATATTGGTGAGAAATTGACATCTGCTACAAATCTTGTTGCTACATCTACAGCAGATATATTCCGAACTATTTGGTATAATGCGTGGCGAGATGGGATTGTATCTATATCTAATTATATATCAACTCAAGCAACTATTATTATTTCATCATTCTATTTAAGTTTGGCACAAACTGGTATGTATTCCATTGCTATTCAACTGACTACTGCAGTAGCTGTTGTTGCTAGTACACTATATAATACATACCAACCGGCCTTTCAAAATGCATATATAACTAAGGATCAGCCTCGTTTGATAGAATTATTTTCTTTTTCGGTGATGATATTTATTGTGATTTACTGGGTTGGTATATTGGGTTTATGGCTTATTGGACTGCCACTATTAAATATGATAAAGTCTAATTTTGCTATTTCTAATACCGTTCTTTTAGGGGCTGGTGTTATGCAATTTATTATTTATTATCGAAATTGCTATACGTCTTATTTCTCTTGTACAAATCGCATTATTTATGTAAAGAGTTTTATTTTCTCATCTGCAATAGGACTAGTATTATCTCTTTCATTTATGCAATTTTTTAATCTTGGTATTCTTGGGTTACTTGGAGGAATAATATTATCTCAATGTATGTATAACAGTTGGTACTGGCTCTACAAGGCTCATAAGGAAATGAGGATAGGTTGGATAGAATCTATTATGAAAGGGATTGTAATTATTGGGGCTAAAATTAAGAAATAATTATATTGACTCAAATATTAAATATAATTATTTTTCTATTTAGAAAGAGGAATTAATATGGAAAGTAAACCTATTCGTATTTTACATATAATTGGGATTTTAGTTGGTGGTGGTGTAGAAACAGTTGTTATGAACTATTATAAGAATATAGATCATTCTAAGATACAATTCGACTTTGTTGTTCACGACAATGATAAAGTAGATATTACAGATATTGTTGAAAAGATGGGTGGTAAGGTTTATAAGATTCCAGCATATTATAAAAATATTTTTGGTTTTATGCATGGTATCTATAATATAGTAAGGAAGAATAAATATAATATTGTTCATTGCCATATGACAACCCTTGGTATATTTTCACTATTACCTTCATGGATAGCAGGTGCTAAAGTCCGTATTTTACATGGTCATAGTACAACTGTTAAAAGTGAAACGAAGCGAAACCTTATGAAATTAGTATTACGTCCATTTTCAACATTTGTAGCTAATCGTCAATTTGCTTGCAGCAAAATGGCAGCTCGTTGGTTATTTGGACCTGATAAAAATGTAGAGATTATTAATAATGCAATTGATGTAGAAAAATTTCAATTTAATGAGCATTATCGAAAGACGCTTCGTGAAGAATTGGGGTTAGAGAATAAGTTTATTATTGGACATATAGGTAGATTTATGTATCAAAAAAATCATGAATATTTGATACAAGTATTTAATTATATAGTTCAAAAAATTCCTTCGGCACATCTTGTTCTAGTTGGTGATGGGCCTTTGAGAAAAAATATATTACAAAAAATTGAGAATTTAGGTTTATCTACACGAGTGACATATCTAGGTTTACGTAAAGATGTACATAAATTATATAGTTTATTTGATATATTTTATTTTCCATCTTGGTATGAAGGCTTAGGAATAGTAGCAATTGAGGCTCAAGCCGCAAAGTTACCAATTTTGATGAGTAATTTTGTACCAGATGAAGCCGTCGTAGATAGTACATTAGCTAAAAAATTAAACATTACAGAGCATGATATAAATTTATGGATAAATGAAACAGAACAAATTTATGAGTACACTTATCAGAAATCTAATAATTTTAGTTACCGTATGGGTGTAAATGATATTATTAAACGTAATGGTTATGATATACATAAAGAAGCAAAACGTTTAGAGGAGCTCTATTGTGAATACAGCAAAAGCTAGTACTAAGCAATTAAATATTTTAGTTGAAATTATGCATGGTCTAGGGGATACGGTATGTGCCATATCGTTATTGAAGGGAGTTCGTTATTTGTATCCTAATGCAAAGGTTACAGTACTTTGTAAGACGAACCCCGGACGTGATATTATTGAGGCTTCTTGTCTATCAATAGATAAGATTATTGTTCTTGATGTGTATAAGAATTTATATTTCACATATAAAACAATATCAGAATTAAGGCGAGAAAAATTTGATATAGGTATTAGTACAGCAATTACACCGGTAAATAAATCGCAACTTTTTATGAAACTTTGTGGAGTAAAGGAACATATAGGATTTCAAGCTTCAGGTACGAATAAATATGATTATAATATGCATTTTGTAGAAGCTAATGTAAAGACTTTAGGTTTAGATCTTAGTGATAAATTTAGGCCACAATTATATGTAGATTCTGATAGTGATGCATTTGTAGAATCTTACTTTAAAACCTTAGATAAAACCAAACCAATTATTGGATTATGTATTGGTAATGCAGATCCATCACTTACCAATCGTTGGTTACGGACGGGTCGTGTTTTTCCTAGGGCTTGGGGAATTATTCGAATGCATAATCTTCTAGAATTATTGGTGAAAGAGGGAAATCAAATTGTTCTAATTGGTGGACCTCAAGAGATACCATTATTGGAAAAGCTAGTCGAGTTTTTAAGACTACCACAAGTTATAAATTTAGTGGGAAAATGTAGTATTAAACAAAGCATAGCGGCTATTAAACGATGTACCTGTTCTATAGGTATTGATACGGGAATGCAACATATAGCGGGGGCCTTATCGGTACCGACTATATCAATATTTGGTCCCACAAATCCTAAAAATCATGGTGCATTTTCAACATGTAGTTCCTTTGTAGAACATGATGTGGATTGCAAGTACTGTTATGGAACAGATAACTATATTCATTGCAAAGATCGTCGTTGTTTAACAGAAATTACTCCACAACAAGTGATGGATACTGTGTATCAGGTATTAGATTATGAAAATAATAAGAGATTATAATCTGTGTAGTTTAATTATATAATTATCAAATTATATTAGTTATATGGGGAAATATATGAATAGGAATTTGGGGATTGAACTATTTCGTATAGTCTGTATGTTATTAATCATAACATTTCATATGTCAGATCATGGTGTCATATCTATTAATAGTTCTATGCCTATTACAGTAAATTGGCTAACTCTTGCTTTAGCAAGACTGGGTGGTGCTATAGGAAATTGCGCCTTTGTAATAATTGGTGGCTATCTGTTATGTATGAAAGAGTTTGATAGTCGTCGTGTTATTAAATTATGGCTACAAACACTTTTTTACTCTATTATATGTGGTCTTATAGCCTTTAAAATAGGAGTTATCGATGTAAGTGTAAAAAGTATTATAATGATGTTATTGCCAATTACCTATAATGAATATTGGTTTATTTCATCCTATTTAATTCTTATGCTATTGGTGCCTTTCTTAAATCCATTATTGAAGGGGATGTCACGTAACAAGCATCGAGCTTTTATAGGTCTAGGTTTACTTGTATTTAGTATTATACCAACCATAACACGAAATTCCTGGATGGATACTTATAATCATATATTGTTATTTATATTCTTATATACGATTGGTTCATATATTAAAATTTACTCTATACAGGGTCATCTTAAGTATCTATTGTATGGTTTTATATTGATGATACTAGTAACGGGATCAATTTGGGGCATAGCTTATGTAAATCAATCCTTTGGTAAAAGCATAGATATATTTGCTCTAGTATGGCCAACCTATAAATTTACCGAATTATTGATATCGTTATTTTTCTTTTTAGGTTTTAAGGATATACGACCATTTTGTGGAAAGATGATTACATTTTTCTCTACATCTGTATTTAGTGTATATCTTCTCCATATAGGGCGTTTGAAAAATTGGATATTCCTTAGCCTACTAGATGATTCTTATGTTTATACTCAATGGTTTTTCCCTTTATGGTTAATAGCGGTAGTATTACTTGTTTTTATAGCCTGTGTGCTTATTGATAAGATACGTATTTACCTTGTAGAACGGCCAATGGATCCATTAGTAAAATCGCTGGCGGGACGGTTAAACACGTGGCTTAAAAGTAAAGAGATTATATAGGATTTATTGTTTAGGGAATTAATATGCTTTTTAGCATTAATATTAGTTCATTATATAAATAGGAGGCATTACTTATGGATATTATTACACAAAGATTTGATGATCATTTAGATATTCACACAAAGATGCGTAATTATATAGGAGACATTCGAGTAGTTGCTAATATATGCAAAAATGCTATTGATACAGGTCATAAGATTCTTTTCTGTGGTAATGGAGGATCAGCAGCTGATGCTCAACATTTGGCTGCAGAATTGGTAGGACGCTTTGTGAAAGAACGTGAGTCTTTACCTGCTATTGCTCTTACAACAGATACTTCTATTTTGACAGCTGTAGCTAATGACTATTCTTATGATGATGTTTTTTCTCGTCAAGTAGCTGGATTGGGACAAGCTGGAGATGTATTAATAGGCATTTCTACATCAGGAAATTCTAAGAATGTAGTTAAGGCCATAGAGCTAGCAAAACAGAAAGGTTTAAAAACCGTTGCTTTTACTGGTGAAGGTGGCGGTAAACTTGGTACTCTTTGCGATGCCCTGATAGCTGTTCCGTCTAAAACCACGGCCCGTATTCAAGAAATGCATATAATGGTAGGACATATTATTTGTGAAATTGTTGAGGAAGATTATGATTAAGAAAACTATTAATAAGTTTTTACACGATAGTCTCCCTAATCTTCATATAGCTGTCATTGGCGATCTAATGGTAGATCGTTATGTATTTGGCAATGTGAGCCGTATTTCACCTGAGGCTCCTGTGCCTGTTAATCGCGTATCCTCTGTGAAAGAAGTACTTGGCGGAGCTGGTAACGTAGCATCTAACTTAGCCAATCTTGACTGTCATGTCTATTTGGGTGCTGTTGCAGGTGTCGATGATCATGGTAGAGTTCTTGATAACCTATTAGCTGCTGATAGAATCGATACATCTGGTCTCATCCATGATGAAAGCCGATTGACCATTACTAAAATGCGTATTTTAGGTGATCGTCAACAAATGATGCGCCTCGATTTTGAAACGATTACACCTATTACATCTGCTGAAGAAGAACAATTAATCAGTTGGCTGGAAGGTCTTTGTCAACGTGGATTACAAGGCATCGTAATTTCCGATTATGGAAAAGGTGTATGTACACCGACATTGTTGCAATATGTATTTAAGTTGGCGAACACTTATCAAGTACAGACCATTGTAGATCCTAAGGGCGCTGATTGGTCCAAATATGATGGTGCTACATGTATCACACCGAATGTAAAAGAATTGGGTGAATCCTTAGGCCGTGTAATTCCAAATGATGATACATCTGTTATCGAGGCGGCTAAGGAAGTACTTAATAAGGTTAACATTAAATATATTATCGGTACCCGTTCAGCGAAGGGCATTACCGTTGTGGCTAAGGATGGTAGAACTTGGCATAATCCAGCCACACAACAGGATGTATTCGATGTGAGTGGGGCTGGTGATACTGTCGTAGCCATGATCATTTCATGCTTAGCTAGTGGTTTATCTATGCGATTAGCCTTACATATCGCCAATGGTGCGGCTGGTATCGTCGTATCCAAGGTGGGTACATATCCAATCCATCGCCAAGAGCTGATTGATTTATGGCGCTCTGTGCGACAATTGACAACATCTAGTCCTTTATATACGAAAGAAGAAATGAAGGCGTTAATCGATAAATGGCAAAGCATGGATGAAACCGTTGTATTTACAAATGGTTGCTTTGACATTCTACATCGAGGACACATTACGTATTTACAAGAGGCGGCACAACTTGGCGGTCACCTCATCATTGGACTTAATTCTGATGCGTCTGTTAGACGATTAAAGGGTGAAACAAGACCTATCGTATCCGAAGAGGATAGGGCTGCCTTATTAAGTGCTTTGCAATGTGTAGATGGTGTTGTCCTTTTTGAAGAGGATACGCCTGCTGAATTATTAGCTTATTTACGTCCTAATATTCTTGTTAAGGGCGGCGACTATAAAAAAGAGGATATCGTTGGTAGAGAATCTGTAGATGAAGTAGAGGTACTTTCATTTAAAGAAGGATACTCCACATCGGATATCGTAAAGAAAATAGCCACGATGGCTAAGGAGGGGAAATTATGATTATTGTAACTGGTGGTGCCGGTTTTATTGGTAGTAATATTGTGAAAGCGTTGATGATTTAACAGACGGTCGTAAAATTCGCAATCTTCAAAATTTGGATTATTTAGATTACATTGACTGTGATGATTTTGATGCTGCCATTGTAGACGGCATATTCAATGTAGGTCCTAGATTATGTTACCATTAAACATAGAGAATCAACCTTCTTTCTGCGATTTTGCATGGTAACTTAATCATAAAGAAGATTGGTTCTCTTTTCAATTGTTTGAGAAGATATATTACATTGCCAAAAGGATTTAAGTATGCGTTCATATATATTAATTATTACAAGTTCATTTGATGAAACGGTTGATTATCTTGAAAATAAATATGGAAGTAGGATTTCTTTTTATCGATTAAATGTAGATAAATTTGATGATTATCAATTTTATGTTACAAATGATGGTTGGGAAATAGAGTCTTCTTTCGGCAGCATATATAATAAAAATATAAAATCAATTTATTATAGAAAACCATATTATCCTGATTTGAGTGAATATGAGTTAAAATATCATGGGTTGATTAAGAATGATATTACAACTGTTGTGAATGGATTGGTAGATAGTTTTTGTGGAAGAGTACTTTCGAAACCCAAAGTATTACGCTACGGAGAAAATAAAATAAATCAATTATTATATGTATCTAATAAAAATATATTGTTTCCTAAAAGTTATATAGGAAATACGAATAAGAATTTTAATAATTATTTTTCCAATAAAAAAATAATAAAGCCTATATCTATTGGTCGTGTAGGTGATGGTGCTGATGTAGAGCTTTATCAGACAAATTTATATAAAGATGATGATAATGGGAGAGACATATCCTTAACACCTATTTATGTACAAGAGTATATTGAGAAGAAGTATGAGGTAAGAATTACTATTGTTGGATTGAATATATATGCAGTTAGAATTGATACAAGTAATAAAATTGATTGGAGACTAGATTATAGTAATCACAAATATACTGTTATTAAATGTCCTAAGGAAATAGAAGATTTTTGTATTCAAATGTTAATAGACTTTCAATTGGAATTCGGAGCATTTGATTTTATTGTAACAAATGATAATCAATGGTATTTCTTAGAGGTTAATCCTAATGGACAGTGGTTATGGTTAGAAAAAATATTAGAATTAGATATTTCAGAAAAGATAATAGATTTATTAGATGGTAAGGGGTAATATAAATGAATTCCTCTGTTTTAGCATTATTAAAACGGCTATCTTTTATTATGTTAGCTTATAATATAATTTTCTCTATTACAGAAGAAAGTTTTTGGTTAGACTGGCGATATGTAAAAAATCGAGAGTATAAATATCGCCTGAGTCTTTTTTCTATTTCATTTAGTACTATACAGATTCAATTCTTATCTTGGGCATTATATGGAGAACATGATTTCTCGATTATTCGATTTAAAAGAATAGAGAGTTTGCCAGAATTTACTTTTTCTAATGAACAAGGTGATAGAGCATATAATAATTTCTATAATTATTATAGATGCTATTGTTATAATTCGAATATAATATTTCATAGTAATTCCTTAAGTCGGTTGTTAGTAGAACTAGATTCAAGATTGAATAGGGTTATGAATAAGATAAATACGTATATTGCTGTATTTGTTGCAGTTACTCCTATATTAATTGGAATTATTAATTGGAATTATATTATATATATGTTGCATTTATCAATAGAACGCCATATATTAGATATATCGGTATTTTTTGTTATTATAATTTTGTGGAGAGTAATTAATTTATTTGTTGGAGTTTATTCTTATATAAGTGTAAAATCTTATAATGGGTTTGATTATACTTGGTTAGAAAGTCAATCTGATAAACAATTCGCTTGGTTATGGCAGCTTAAATATACTTATGAAAGTTTTAGACGATATACAGACTTAGTAGTTAATTATTTATTAGTAATTGAACGTTTTGTTATTATATCTATATTTATTTATATAGGAGTTTTCTTATTTAGTATTTTTAATGATATTCCTTTTTTTAAATATTAGAAGGTTTGCTATTATGAAAAAACATATATTAAGTGACTATCAGCATTTTAATTATATTGAATCACTATTTATAAACAATGAATTTAAGTCGACTTATGGTGAGACGAGTGTAACGGAGACTATTGAGACCATGGATGAAAGTAATTATTTAATTGATAATATTGAATTACTTTAATTGATATTGAGAAAATAGTTTGAGCAGAGAATCTTTTAATTATTTACTCCTTTAATTTAGATGTATGATGAATTGTAAAATATATTGCGATAAATAAAAAGACTCATATTGGAGATCTCGTATAAAATGTAAATAACTACAAATACAATGGACCGTGGTAAAGAATTTGCGTGCTATGAACAGGTTGAAACCGAGTTTGGAATACCAATGTATTTTGCCGATGCCTATGCAGCATGGCAACGTGGATCTAATGAAAATAGTAATGATTTACTTCGCGTTTTTTTTCCTAAGAAAATTGATTTAATTTTGTCGCATTACTTATTGTAATTCAAGATATAATAAACATAATTACAGATTTTAGCAGGGGTTTATTCTCTCTTTATCGAAACGTATTAACAGGTACTTTGTTAATACGTTTTTTTGTATATTAGGAGGTGGTTAGTATGATTGAAAATCTTATTGTTTTTGACGGAGAGGAGATTCTTTGTGTATATCATAAAGGGGTTGATGATTTTGTCACTGTTAATCATAAGGAACACACTACACTAGATGGTAAACTGCTAGAATTCATAGAACAAAAAGTAGACAGTGATGTTGTGTTTAATAAGGTGAGTTCATTGGCATCTATACAGGGGGTATTATCTACTGGAGCAGATTTGAACCCTTATGGAGATATGGCATCAGCACATTGTAGTCATTATATAGTAGCTAATAAACCATCATTTTTGTTTTATAGAGACGTATTTACATCTAATGATGCTAACATACTGATAGAACTATTTGATTTTATTAATACATATTGTGGTTTACAACTTAATAAATATCCATTACATTTAGGGGATATTTTTATCTTTGAGCCTACTCCTGCAGAATCAAGGGGAAATGAAGTAGATGGGGTTGATGGTCTTACGTTTACAAATCTTCCTATAGATTCTACGCTTATAGTACATTTTAAAAGTTATGATGATTTAGGTGATACTGAGTATATTGTCGATACGGCTATTATTAATGTTGAGAGTGGGAACAAAAGCATTAATATTAGTTCTGAGCATCCTTGGCAAAGTTTTGATATATTTATATATCGTGAAGGGAAGTTATTATATAAATCTATTAATAATTCTATTATGCGTTCGTTACATATGGCGATTGATATACAGCGTGAACCTGTGGAACTATCTTTTAAACGACTAGGGAAAACAATCATTCAACAATGTAGTGAAAAAGAAACTTTTACAGTAGGAAAGAAGATTGAGCCGAAGTTATTAAGGGAATATAATAAACAGATTGTTGATAATGTAGCCTTGTATGCGGATGGTGTAAATAAAATATTGTATGGTGGAAGTGATAAAGATATACAAATTGAAAAAGATTATATAATTAGACAATTGGAAGATGCTGCTGATGAGATTGTTATTTGTGATAGTTATTTTACCGATTATCGGGAGGATAAGGATAAGGATAAGATTTTTGAATGGCTTGCTATTTTAGCTAATACGTCGGCAAAATCGAAGACTATTGTTTTTTATGTAACTCGAAAAGATGGGAGTAATCGAGCTTTCACAGCAGATGAGTTATTAAAAAATATTCCTTTACATCGAGAAGTAGCAAATTATTATCGGAATCATAATAATAGTTTAGGCATATGTTGTATTGAAACTAAAATACCGATTCACGATCGATTTATATTTACGAGGACAGATAAAGATGTACAATGTCTTGTTGTAGGGACATCATTTAATTCGTTAGGTGAAAATTTTCATTGTATTCATCAATATACAGGTGCTACAGCTAAATCACTATATGAAAGTATAATGAACAATGCGGTACAGTCTCATATGGATGGGGAGGCAAAGCTGTTATGAGTGAATTAGATGTACATGTTAAATATGATGCTTTAAATGCTTTAAATGATTTATTCAATGGAATAAATTCCAATGTATTTGACTTATATAAAGACTATTGGCAACGAGAACTAGATATATTTCGTGGGAATATTGAGCAAATTCAGTCACCCTTGGATATTGTATCTATGTTAATGGTATGGCTCGTTATAAATCCTAATGATGAGGCTGTAGTAAGAACTTTTATAGATCAACATCATTTAAAAGGTAAATTATATGGTGGGCTAGTTCGATTACTATCAAGTAAACATCATAAAATAAGGCCTTGTATTGATGACCATTCTCATAAGTTTTTATATCAGGCAATTGATAGGCAATATATAGAATGTCATCATTTAGAATATAGTTATAAATTTCTATTTAGTCTTGTTGATATATTGCATGATATAGATATAGATAAGTATATTAACTTATTAGGAAAAGATAATACATACTGGTTAGTGTTCCATCATATTATCAAGTATGGAAATAGACATATTGATACTTTATTATGTTCTACTGATTTTGTTACAGCAAGTATTGCATTTTATTCATTAACTCAGTATTTAAGCAGTTTAATTACCAAGTATAATAATAAACGATTGGAGAATCAAATATTAGAAATACATAGCTTGTCAGGAGATAGCGTATCTCAAGATGAAATTAAAGAGAAGATAGAGCGGTTGTATCAAGCTATTTTCGCTAGGTTGCAGCTGAAGAAAGCCCCCCATTTGTGTGAATTATTGATGTATCATGTATTGGAGATTAATCAAGTATTGAGGATTAATCCATTATATCCTATAACTAGTCAGCTACTGCTTAATGACACATTAATACAACTATTATTTAGTAATTCATCATTAGAAACTATGAAGGAGAATTGGAAACAAGGTATATGTGGTGCAAAAGAACTATTGGTTTTCTTTGGAACATTACAAGCTGCAAGGTTATCATTAGATGAATTGGATAAATACTATCGTTTAGGTATACAAATATTAACTGATTTAATAAAGAAGAGAAGTATATTATTAATTGAAAATAGTAGTGATATATTTTCTGTATTTGACTATAAATATATGAAAATTGTGATAGGCATGCTATCTAATAATCTAAGGAGAGAATTAAAAACAATATTACTTCACTATAGAGATTCTCTATACGCATCGCCATTAGATAGGCTAGTTAGATATTCATTATATTTACAAGATATTCCTAAGTTCGAGACTATTCAGAATTTGTTAAAGATTCTATAATCCCTATAGCTAGTTGATGTGATAATAATGTGTAATATGTATATATATTCTCTCTCTTCTGTTATAATTATGAATAAGAAATGAGTCACAAATTAAGTATATTCAGGAGGGATTCATTATGTTTCATCTATCTAGACGTCGATTATTGACGATGGTTGTTATATCCGCCGTATCGGCACCGCTCTGTGCATGGGCAGCTGCACCAGAGCAAGGGATTACATCCCATGGTATTGTGTATGCACGGCATGGTGGTACGTATCGGGCTGAGCAGCTAAGTAGTATGATCATATATGGCGCAAAGGCTTATGAAGATAGTCATATTGTATTAGACAAGGTTATATTAGATGATCCTAGTATGACATCAAATCGTCGTGCCTTTCAACGTAGCGAATAGAACTGGCCATACCGGTGCTAGTGATCGTAGCCAAGCGGGGACGATTCGTCAGTATGAAACCTATCCAATTTATGTGAATCGATTATCCGGTCATGTAAATGTGTTCTTTGAGCATAATGAGAATGATAACGATAACGATGATATTGATGAAAGCACATTGCCAGCCAATAAGATTTCTAATGGTCAAACCGCCTATGATTACTGGGGGGCAATGTATATATCCAATCGGCCGCACCTGGGGCAGCGGTTCATGTAGTGACGAACCCTGTAGGGCTTAATACAGCGGATATGCAACAAGTAGAAACTGTGTTGGGCCATTTGGCGAATAAGGTATATTATACGAATTATGCACATGGGGAACGGAATTTAACGGGAACCGTGGGCATTGCGGCTCATGATGATCAACCTGGCCATTTTGTAACGATTCAGAATGGAAATGGTACGATGTTTAAAGGTGATATCGAGTGGCAAGCCGAACGAAATGGGCAAGGCCGGTATCTCGTAGGTTCGCTTGGTCGTGTGTATACCGGGCCGACAGATACGCTTCATATACGGGGCGTGCGCTCCAGCGTGTTTAGCAATGTTGGTACATGAGCACGATGGTCGAGGACCTGTATCGTCTGCGTGCTTTGCAACATTGTGAATCCACAGGTTTGTGGGCTCATGTTGGTGCCGGTCGCTATGCTATGCAAGGTATGGGTATTTCTAATGAAAGCACGTATACCCGTTTCCAAGGTGGTTATGACAAGTCATATGGTCAACAGTGGATTATAGGTGGTCAAGTCGACTATCTTCGTGGGCATGACGATTATATTAATCACGGATCTGGCAAAGACCATGCCTTTGCTCTAGGTGCCTATGGTACCAAATAACTCGGTTGCACTACATTTACAACAGGAGCTATGACGGTTCATCAATTTCCTATTAACAGTGTATCTGGAAAATTAGGTGTTGAAATTGGACGTACTAACGGCGCAGGCAATCTATATGCACGATTTGACGTACATCATGCTTTCACAGGCAATGTGATAACACAATATAATCACACCACGACCCAAGCCGACATAAAAGGCACATGGACAGACGTGGCTGTTGGCGGTCGCTATGGTATAAATGCGAATAATAGTCTATATGCGGATATCAGTACGGGCCTATCTGGTACATACAAGCAAAACTGGGCTGTTAATCCTGGCTTTACGCATCGATTCTAAGCCATTAGATTGGTAGAATTGATATATATCTTCATCGAAAAATCTAATAAAGTTTATATTCAGTTTATTGTCCCCTAACACACCGATTTTGTATAATCATTATATGAATGAAATTATCATGAAAATCGATTGAGTTGATTTCATATTATTAGATGGGTATGTATATAATGTGTATTGATGGGGGTTAGTATGGGGCCATATGTATTGTCTGTAGGAAACAAACAACCGATTCATATGGAAATTATGAATGCAGCTAATGATGTAGTTGTTAGCGGACAATTGAATACATATCGTCTTGACTATGATATGGAAACCAGTGCTGCCATTTTGCGCTTTTCCTTGCAAGGCTCAGATACCGTATACTCATTACAACTAGGTGAGGCAGATATAGCCCTTGAAGCGGAGGCTATGACACCACAAGAGATTTTCTTTACCATTGTTAATTTCCTCGGTGAGCTTATTCATAAGGCAAAATCCTTTGGCCGTACATTAGCTAAGAAATTAGATGATACAACATCTCGTGTATATGTGAAAGACTTGTTACAAACACACGATACATATCGTGTATTTACTGGTCAACTAGCGTACTAATATATTGCAATATAAACATAATATTGATAGAACCCCAAAAATGAGGCATCGATTATAATCGGTGCTTCATTTTTATCGTCTAGTTGCAACCCATTTTCCGATGTAACCCCTGATTCTTGGGCCTACCAAGCCGTGTCTCAATTGGCTAGCACTGGCATCATCACTGGCTATCCAGATGGTACTTTCAAAGGCCAAAATGATATCACTCGTTATGAAATGGCTCAAATGATCGCAAAAGCTATGGCTAACCAAGACCGCGCTAATGCTGAACAACAAGCTATGATTAATCGTTTGGCTGATGAATTTTCTAACGAATTGAATAACTTGGGTGTTCGTGTTGCTAAATTGGAAGCCCGCCTAGACCTTAACTACCAATTCTAATCTGATGATTGGTATCGTTCATAACTAAAACAATCCCCTTGATGAGTATCTAGGTACCTATCAAGGGGATTTTACATTAGAACAGGCCTGTACTAATTTTCAGAAGAGATATCAAGAGGTCGAGCTATTACCTCTAGAATTAATATACCCTCTCGTGATATATTACAGATAAGAGGTATTTTTAGTTCATATGTATAAGGAGACACTCTATGTTTAGCTTTCAAAGTGAGTTATTATTACGTTTACAGCAACAATTTGTATCTAATCATAAGGGTGAATTCAAATCTATTGATGATTTGTTAGAAGCCTTTATGACTCAATATAATCGTGGTGATTTTAATGATACGATAGAAATGAAACTACGTGATTTATACGAGGCTGCTGAAGAGGCTGATACGACTGAGGAATCAAAGAAATTCTACAATCAGATTCTTGCGTTATGTCCTGACGAAGTAGATGCTAAACGGGAACTTATAGCTCTTGAGTTGCATCCAAGCTTTCAACTTCATCAGCTACAACAGATAATAGAATCGTTGAAAAAACCTAAGAAAATGGATTGGCATATAATAGAGGCACGTCCTTATATGCGATGCCTCATCGATATGGGGATGATATATTTAGAATACAATATGTATAATGATGCGATTGCATGCTTTACGCCTGTCTTTCACGGGGACAAGCAAGACCATTCAGGATTCCTTGTGTACATGATGGTTTCTTGTTGTGGCGCTGCCAATTGGGATTGTGGTCGCAAGGTGTATCAGCGCTATCTCGCATGTTGTGATGATATACAAAATGCATTTAATCAGGCTCCGGATATCATGTTGCCGATGCATATGCTGTATATTTTATTGGCTTTGCAGTGTG
>ERZ773037.330-NODE-330-length-26082-cov-26.824144_pt1 | contig 26082 bp, 20 predicted proteins | sample MGYA00511466_ERZ773037 | MGnify/ENA primary metagenome ERZ773037 (study PRJEB29015, sample SAMEA2738146) | human oral metagenome | biome: human oral; feature: human-associated habitat; material: saliva | place: China | collected 2202 ... | reverse complement strand
CGGTGGGGCGCGACGACGCCGGCCCCCTCCCCACGGCCGCCCTGGAGGGGCTGATGGCCGCGAGCGCAAGCGCCTACGATCTGGAGCTGGTCTCCTCGAAGGCGCAGGTGTACCGTTCCTGGGGTGTGAACGCATCCAACCCCTGGACCGATCAATAGGGGTGTCGCAAAGATTCCCGCCGAGGGACTAACCCAAAAACTGACGCGACGTGCAAAAACCCGTCTCCGAGGGCCATCACCGGCCCTTCCGGAGGCGGGTTTCGTCGTCAAAACGTGGCATCATGGAAGGACGATGAAAAGCACCTCACCTATCTCCCGCTATTCCATGCCCATGCCCCTGTGGCTTCAGGGCGTCGTTGAGCTGATTCTGACCGCCCTGATGTCCGGTGTCCTGGTGGTGGCCGCTATGGCTGCCGTGTGGGCAACGAACGGTTTTGGCGGCACGGAGTTCTCGTCGGTGGCCGCGATGTCGGCCCACCTGTGGCTCCTGATTCACGGCGTTCCCCTGGACCTCTCGGCTGTCTTTGGCGCCTCCGCGGGCACCATGACCCTGGTGCCGCTGGGCCTGAGTATTCTGCCGCTGCTATTTTGCTACCGTTCCGGTCGCAGGCTGGCGCGCGCCTCGTACGAGGGGGAGTTCCTCATTCCGGTGCTCTCGGGCTCGGTGACCTACGCGCTGATTTGTTCGGCGGTGTACGGTTGGGCGAGCCCGAGCCCGAAGCCGCTGCAGGTGTTGAACGCCGCGCTGGTGCCGCTGGGTATCGTGGTGGTCGGTCTGATGTGGGGCGGCTACCGCGAGGCGCGTTCGCTCTCGCGCATGGTGGGTGTTGATACGGCGGAACAGATTTCGCAGATGAGCCAGTACTCGCGCTGGGCCGGGTCCTACGCGTGGGCTGTGGTGCGCGCGGCGGTGGTTGCCGCGGTGGCCTTTGTGGGCCTGGGCGCGCTGCTGCTGGCCCTGGGTATTCTGGGCGGGTGGTCGCAGGTGGTGGCCACCTATCAGGAGCTGCACGCGGGCCCGGTGGGTGATACCGCTGTGACGCTGCTGCAGTTGGGCTTCCTGCCCAACCTGGTGATTTACGCGATGGCCTGGTCGACCGGTGCCGGTTTCGCCTTTGGGGCGGGTACCTCGATCGGCCTGACGAGTAGCAATGCTGGGTCCCTGCCGATGCTGCCGATCCTGGGCGGGGTTCCTGAGTCCCTGGGAAGCGCCGGCCTGCTGGGTCTGCTGGTTCCGGCGGCCGCCGGCGCGATTGCCGGTTGGTGGTTCCTGCGTGAGGGCGAGGATCACCTGGACGAGTGGGTCGCCCTGAAGGTGCCGTTCCGTCCGCTTTCGGCCCTGCTATCCTCGCTTGCGCTGGGCGTGCTGACCGGTTTGCTGACTTCTCTGGCCGCCCTGTGGCTGGGCTGGATTTCCTACGGTTCGATGGGCGTCGGGCGCTTCACCGAGGTGGGTGCCGAGCCGCTGAGCTTTGCGGGCCACACGGCTCTGTGGGTGGGGCTCGGCGTGGCTCTGGGTAACCTGCTCAGCCGCGCCCTGGTGCCCGATAGCAGCCGCGATCTGCCGCGATTTGCCGATGAGCGCCCGAACCTGGGCGAGCGCCTGATGAGCCTTGGTGCTTCCGCGAAGGAGCGCCTGGCTCAGCGTCGCGCGGAGCGTGCGGCCGAGCGTGAGGAACGCCGCGCCGCCGAGGAAGCCGAGGCTGAGCGCCGCGCCGCCGAGGAAGCTGAGGAAGCCAAGCGCCGTGAGGAGGAAACTCGCAAGGCAGAATCCAAGCGCAAGGCCGAGGCCGAGCGTCGCGCCCGTGAGGAGGCCGAGGAGGCCAAGCGTCGCGAGGAAGAAGCCGAGCGCAAGGCTGCCGAAGATTCCCGAAAGAGCGAGCCGAGCTCCGAGGACTCTGAGAACGAGGACTCCGAGCACGAGGATTCGCAGGAGCCCTCCGAGGCGCACACGATTGTGGACGAGGTAGCCACCGGCCACGTGCCGGTGCACCCGCAGGAGCCCGTGCACGCCTACCCCCTGGAGGTTTCCGACCCCGTGGCCGAGCGCGCCCTGGCGGATGCGCTCGCCGAGGTCGTTCCCGACGAAGACCTGCCCGAGCCGGTGGAATCCGACCTCTCCATCCCCGAGTTTATGAACCCCGAACCCGAAAAACTCGAGCCCGCTTCCGCCGCGTCCGAGACCGGTTCTGAGAACGAGAAGAAGGCGGCCCCGAAGTCCACGGAAATCTCGAAGTCTTCCGCGAAGACCGCGGGGGAGGGCCCCGCCGAACCCGAGGATGCCTCCGAAAGCGCCGAGCCCGCCCACCCGCGAGGCCGTGCCGGGCGCATCATGGCGTACTTCGGTTTCGGCGTTCAGCCCGCCGAAGGCTCCGAGGATGCTGCTCCCGACCGTTCGGGGCACGAAGCCTCCGAGGCCCCGGAGACCGAGCCCTCCGCGGCGGAACAGCGCGCCCGCAAGCGCCGCGAGAAGAAGGCGGCCAAGAGCGAGCGCAAGGCGCAGAAGAAGGCCGGGGGAGAGCGTGACTTCATGGAACGCGAGCTGGAGGTGCTCTCCGCCGACCAGGCCATGAACCGTATCTTTGGCGTGCGCGCCCAGACCGGCATCCTGCCGCTTCTGACCGACGAGGCCTCCACCGTGGAGCTGCCCCCGCTGCCGACCGCGGAAGGGGCTACCGGATCGCAGGCCCCGAAGAAGAAATAGTTCGAAAAATAGCACGAAACCCGCGCGAGGATGACTCGCGCGGGTTTCGTGCTGTGTGCGCTCCGGCCGCCGCTAACGGGAGGAGGCCCCTGCCGTGCTGCCGGTGCCCGCGAAGCTGTCCATGCTGTTCTGAAGCATCTGGTCGCAGGTGTACATATCGGTGCCGGTCAGTGCGGCCGTGCGGCACTCGCGGTACTCCTGCATCCCCGGCATGATGGCCAGACCGATTCCGCCGATCACGGTCATGAGGCTGTAGAGGATGCTGAGGGAAGCGGCAACGTAGAAGATCCAGGGGCCGCGCGCGCTCGCGGTGCGCACGATGGCCCAGACGTTCAGTCCCAGGCCCACCAGCGCAAAGAGGAAAAGGCCCAGGAAGTAGGGCATGGGGGAGAGCACGAAGGAGGACGCCCCGAATATGAGTAGCACGGAGACCACGAGAACCATGGCCGTGCGGAGCAGGATGCGCTGGCGCTGTAGCGGGTCCATCGGCGGCTTGCCGGGGTTTCCGCCGGGCTGATGCGCGCCCGGCGCGCCGGGGTGCTGTCCGCTGTACCTGCCGGGGGTCGGCGGCCCCTGGTGCTGTCCCTGCTGCGGGTTGGATGCGGGGCTCTGCGGCTGAGCCTGCTGCTGAGGGTTGCGGGGCTGGTCGTTCGGGGTGTTCGGCGGGGGAGTAGACATAGCTTTAAGGGTACCGTCCCTTCGGGCGTGGGGCCCGCCGCGCCGCCGTTCGTTCGCCTTCCGCGTCCGGACTGCTGGAGCCCTCCGCTCTTCTGACCGTCCCGGCCTACCGAGCGCTGCCGCAAGGCCTTCTCCCGTTTACGCGGACGACCGTCTCTCCGAGCTCCCGCAACGCATGTGAGATGGGCTATACTGATTGGGTGCGAATTGTGGTTATGGTATCCGGATCCGGAACGAATCTTCAGTCCATTCTCGACGCCGTAGCGGCGGGCGAGCTTCCCCTCGACATTGCGGCTGTTGGCGCCGACAAGCCCTGCCTGGGCATCGAACGCGCCCAGGCCGCCGGCGTGCCCACCTTCCTGGTGCAGCCCGGCGACTACGCAGACCGTCCGGCGTGGAACCGCGCCCTCGAAGAGAAGATTGCCTCCTACGAGCCCGATTACATCGTGTTCGCCGGCTTCATGCGCATCGTGGATGCTCAGCTGGTCGAGCGTTTCAGCAACCGCATTATTAACACCCACCCCGCCCTGCTGCCCTCCTTCCCGGGTGCGCACGGCGTGCGTGACGCCCTGGCGCACGGTGTGAAGATTACCGGCCTGACCGTCCACTTTGTGGATGCGGGCGTTGACACCGGCCCCATCCTCGCCCAGGCGGCAGTGCCCGTTCTGGACGACGATACCGAAGAAACCCTGCACGAACGCATTAAGGTGCAGGAGCGCCGCCTGCTCGTGCAGACCATCGCCGACCTCGCGCAGAAGCACTCTGCCGCATAAGTTTTTCATACGGCGGGTGGAGCGCACGCTCCGATTCCCCGCCCGTACAGACGTACCGTCGCGCCCCACCGCCCGAGTGGGGGCACCCCGTGCCCGGCGCGACGGCGGGGGTAAACCCCACCCGCACATCCCGCCCACCGGGGCGGACTCACATCCATCCATCAGCCGTGCCGTCGCATGTGCCGGGCACGGTGCAAAGTATCGGAGTATTTGTGTCTCTTATTGAGCTCGATCGCGTGCCCCTGCGCCGCGCCCTCATTTCTGTCTACGACAAGACCGGCCTGGAGGATTTCGCCCGCGGTCTGCACGAGGCCGGCGTGGCCCTGGTGTCCACCGGTTCGACCGCGGCGACCATTGCGGCCGCAGGCGTTCCCGTCACCGAGGTGACCGAGGTGACCGGCTTCCCCGAGTGCCTCGAGGGCCGCGTGAAGACCCTGCACCCGCGCATCCACGCCGGTATTCTGGCTGACCGCCGCAAGCAGGAGCACATCGACACCCTCGGCGAGCTGGACGTCGAGCCCTTCGATCTGGTCGTCGTGAACCTGTACCCCTTCGTCGAGACCGTGGCTTCGGGTGCGGATCAGGACGCCATCATTGAGAAGATCGACATTGGCGGCCCCTCCATGGTTCGTGCCGCCGCGAAGAACCACGATGCCGTCGCGATTGTGGTTGACCCGGCCGACTACGAGCGCACAGTTGAGGCCGCTAAGAACGGTGGCTTCTCGCTGGAGGAGCGCCGCCGCCTGGCCGCCGGCGCATTCGCCCACACCGCCGCCTACGACACCGCCGTGGCGACCTGGACCGCATCCCAGTTCCTGCAGGACGAGGAGGCCAACTTCTGGCCCCCGTACGCCGGCCTGGGCTTCGAGCGCAGCGAGACCCTGCGCTACGGCGAGAACCCGCACCAGCGCGCCGCCCTGTACGTCAACCCGGCGGCCGCCCCCGGCATTGCACAGGCCGAGCAGCTGCACGGCAAGGCCATGAGCTACAACAACTACGTTGACGCCGACGCCGCCCTGCGCGCCGCCTACGACTTCGACGAGCCCGCCGTTGCCGTCATCAAGCACAACAACCCCTGCGGTATCGCCGTGGCAACCCCCGGTGCCGCCGATCCGATTGCGGATGCTCACGCGAAGGCTCACGCCTGCGACCCGCTGTCCGCATACGGTGGCGTGATTGCCGCTAACCGCCCGGTGACCGCCGCTATGGCTCAGACCGTCAAGGGCATCTTCACCGAGGTTGTCGTGGCCCCCGGCTACGAGCCCGAGGCCCTGGAGATTCTGCGCGAGAAGAAGAACCTGCGCCTGCTGGTTCTGCCCGAGGGCTTTAGCCGTGACGCCATCGAGTACCGCCCCGTCTCCGGCGGCGCGCTCTTCCAGGAGGCCGACCGCCTGCAGGCTGAGGGCGACGACCCGAAGAACTGGACCCTGGTTGCCGGCGAGCCCGCCGACGAGGCCACCCTGCGCGACCTCGAATTCGCGTGGCGTGCACTGCGCTCGCCCAAGTCGAACGCCATTCTGCTGGCCGATAACGGCGCCGCAGTGGGCATCGGCATGGGCCAGGTGAACCGCGTGGACTCCTGCAAGCTGTCCGTTGAGCGTGCGAACACCCTCGGCGGCGAGGGTAACGAGCGTGCCCGCGGTGCGGTTGCCGCATCCGATGCGTTCTTCCCCTTCGCTGACGGCCTGCAGGTTCTACTGGACGCCGGCGTGCGTGCCGTAGTGCACCCGGGCGGTTCGATTCGCGATGAGGAAGTTATCGAGGCCGCTAAGGCTGCCGGCGTGACCATGTACCTGACCGGTACCCGCCACTTCTTCCACTAAGATTTTGCGGTTGCGCGTACCGCCGCGGCCGGTTACGGCCGGGCGGGCGTGAGCGCGTGAGTGAGGCGGGGTGCCCCGGATTATCGGGGCACCCCGCCTTTTTATGGAATTTTTATTCTATTTTTTGCGTTTTGGGGCTCCACAGCTCGGAAGGTGCGCCCGGAAGGCGCGCGGAGCGCCAAAAAATTCGCTAGGATTAGGTTGTGCCTAAAGTCAGCGAAGAATACAAAAAGAACAGGCGTTCTCAGATTGTAGAGACCGCCCGCGAGTGTTTCATCAAGCACGGCTACCAGAAGGCCTCGATGAGCGAGATCATCGCCGCCACCGGCCTGTCTGCTGGAGCCATCTACAATCACTTCTCCTCCAAGGACGAGATTATCCTCGCCGCCGCGCGCATGGACCTGGCTCCCTTCGATCGCATCCGCGCCGAGCAGCCCTGGGACTACGTGTTCGGGTGCCTGAAGGTGCTGGACACCCCCAAGGTGCGCCGTCACCTGCTGGTGACCTGGGGCGAGGCGGTCTCCATGCCGCAGCTGGGTGCCGTGGTTTCCGAGCAGCTAACCTACCTGCGCGATCAGGCCCTGGAGCGCTACCGCGCCTGGGGCGCCGCTGAACTGGACTTCACGGATGAGGAGCTCGAGGAGTGGCTGACCGTCATCGGTGCGGCCGTGCTCTCGGTGCTGACCGGTTACGTGGTGCAGACCCAGTTGGTGGCCGGCGGTAAGAAGGATAGCGCCCGCGAGGCCTACCTGGAGTACGCCTCCGCCATTCTGCGCCAGGCTTAGGACTCGCAGGCCTGCGCCGCCTTGCCGATAGGTCCGCCGGGGCGTGTCAAGCGTCCCGCACCGGTACCATACCGGCGCCGTAAAACTTCATCATGATGCATCCCAAAGCCCGTTTTCCTTCTCGAAGGAGAACGGGCTTTGCGGTATTATGAGGTGTAGCTCATATTTTTTCATTCAGGGTTTTCAGCCGCAGACACTGCCGCAACCCCGATGACGAGCCACCGAAGATAACACAAAAACACTCCCAGGAGCGTAATGACCGAGCAGAAGATCCTCGAGATGCCCCTCGCCGACCTCGACCCCGAGGTAGCAGAAGCCATTGAGCTGGAGCGCAAGCGCCAGCAGAACACCCTCGAGATGATTGCATCCGAGAACTTTGTCCCCCGCGCTGTGATGCAGAGCCAGGGCTCGGTGCTGACCAACAAGTACGCTGAGGGATACCCCGGCCGCCGCTACTACGGCGGCTGCGAATACGTCGATATTGTTGAGGACCTCGCCATTGCCCGTGTGAAGGAGCTCTTCGGCGCGGAGCACGCGAACGTACAGCCCCACTCCGGCGCGCAGGCGAACAACGCCGTCATGCACGCACTGCTGACCCCCGGCGACACCATTATGGGTCTGTCCTTGGCACACGGCGGCCACCTGACCCACGGTATGAAGCTGAACGTCTCCGGCAAGCTGTACAACGTTGTCGCCTACAGCGTGGACGAGAACGGCTACGTTGACATGGAGCAGGTGCGCGAGCTGGCCCTGGCCGAGCGCCCCAAGCTGATTATCGCCGGCTGGTCCGCGTACCCCCGCCAGCTGGACTTCGCCGCATTCCGCGCGATTGCCGACGAAATCGGCGCGTACCTGTGGGTGGACATGGCACACTTCGCGGGCCTGGTGGCTGCGGGTCTGCACCCGAACCCCGTCCCGCACGCACACGTGGTGTCCTCCACCGTACACAAGACCCTGGGCGGCCCCCGCTCCGGCTTCATCCTCTGCACCGAGGAGCTGAAGAAGAAGATTGACTCGGCCGTGTTCCCCGGCCAGCAGGGCGGCCCGCTCATGCACGTGATCGCCGCGAAGGCTACCGCGTTCAAGATTGCCGCATCCGAGGGCTTCAAGGACCGTCAGAAGCGCACCATTGAGGGCGCGCAGATCCTGGCGAAGCGCCTGCTGGAGCAGGACGTGAAGGACGCCGGCGTTTCGATTGCCTCCGGCGGCACCGACGTTCACCTGGTGCTCGTCGACCTGCGCCACCACGCGCTCAACGGCAAGGAAGCAGAAGACCTGCTGCACGACGCCGGCATCACCGTCAACCGTAACGCCGTTCCGAACGATCCGCGCCCGCCGATGGTGACCTCCGGTCTGCGCATCGGCACCTCCGCGCTGGCAACCCGCGGCTTCGACGCCGAGGGCTTCACCGAGGTGGCTGACATCATCGCCTCCGTGCTGCTGCCGAACCCGGACATCGCGGCCCTGCGCGCTCGCGTGGATGCGCTCTGCGCCAAGTACCCCCTCTACCAGGGCAGCGAGAACTGGTAGAACCGTGAATGACCCCGTTCGCTCATCCGCCCGTGTGGCCGATGCGCGGGCGGGGTTATTTCGCCCTCCGCCCGCCGTCCCGGACCCGCTCTATCGGTGAGGCGCGGCGGGGCCCCAAGAACCCAACACATAGACCATCCGTTTCGGCGAACCCGCCGTAATCTATGGAAGGAAAACAATGCCCCAGATTCTAGACGGTAACGCAACCGCTGCCGCCATCAAGGCGGAGCTGAAGGAGCGCGTCGAGGCGCTGAAGGCTAAGGGCATCACCCCCGGCCTGGGCACCGTCCTGGTCGGTGACGACCCGGCATCCCGCTCCTACGTGGGTGCTAAGCACCGCGACTGCGCAGAGATCGGTATTAACTCCATCCGCGTGGACCTGCCCGGTGACATCACCCAGGAGGAGCTCGACGCTGAGATTGACAAACTGAACAACGACCCGGCCTGCACCAGCTACATTGTGCAGCTGCCCCTGCCCAAGCACCTGGACACCAACCGCGTGCTCGAGCGCATCGCCCCCGAGAAGGACGCCGACGGCCTGCACCCGACCAACCTCGGCAAGCTCGTGCTGAACGTTTCGGAGCCGCTGGATTCCCCGCTGCCCTGCACCCCGAACGGCGTGATTGAGCTCGTCAAGCGCCACGGCATCGACTGGAACGGCAAGAACGTGGTGGTGCTCGGCCGCGGCATTACCGTGGGTCGCCCGCTGGGCCTGCTGCTGACCCGCCGCGAGGTGAACGCCACCGCAACCCTGGCGCACACCGGCACCCAGAACCTCGACGAGGTGCTGCGCGAGGCCGACGTCATCGTCGCCGCCGTGGGCGTGCCCCACGTGCTGAAGGCTCACCAGGTCAAGCAGGGCGCAATCCTGCTGGACGTGGGTGTTTCCCGCGCCGAGGACCCCGAAACCGGCAAGAAGAAGCTCTTCGGCGACGTCTCGCCCGAGGCCGCCGAGAAGGCGTCCTGGGTGTCCCCGAACCCCGGTGGCGTGGGCCCGATGACCCGCGCCGAGCTGCTGGTGAACGTGGTGGAGACCGCGGAGCGTCAGGCGGCGTAGCGGCGTAGGTCCCCGCGACGTTCGCATAGACCCGTAACGAAAGACCCGTAGCGAAAGGGCGGTGCCCCGGTAGAACAATCTACCGGGGCACCGCCCTTCGCACGTCTCGTGCGGCCTCCTGCGTCGGGGGAGAGGCGCTAGAGAAGCAGCTCGTAAAAGTAGTGGTCCGAGAGGTACAGGGTCTCAGAGTATTCGACCGGCGTTCCCTCCTTGGTGTAGCCGGTGACGCACACCTTGAAGGCGGCCTCGCCCACGGGAACCTGCTGGTTGAAGGCCTCAGCATCGGCGTCGGTGAAGAGGGCCGCGCCCGTGCGTACGCGGGCGTGCTTAATGGCGTTGGGGGTGTCGGCCAGCTGATCCAGGGAGCTGGAGGAGCCCGAGAGACCGGCCATCATGGAGTCCAGGATGCTGCTGGCGGCTTCCTTGACAAAGTAGGAACGCTCAAAGCCGATGACCTCGTGGTCGGCCAGGCGCAGACGGCGTACGAAGAGGACCGACTCGCCCACGGGAACGGATAGTCGGGTCGAAATTTCCTCGGTGGCGTCCACCCAGCGGGTCGCGATCATGCGGGTCGAGCCTTCGAACCCGCGGCGGCGCATATCGTCGGCGAAGGTGTCCACGCGCGGGATGTATGTGGCTTCGCTGCGTTCGGCCACGTAGGTGCCGGACCCCTGCACGTTATAGAGCAGGCCGCGTTCGATGAGAACCTTCAGGGCGCTGCGTACCGTCTGGCGGCTCACGCCGAAGTTCTGCTGAATCGTGCGCTCGGTCGGGAGCTTATCGCCGGGCTTACCCGGAATGATGTAGCGCTGCTCGAGGTAGTGAATCACCTGCTCGTACTTGGGTCCCGGAATCGGCGGCAGCTCATAGGTCTGGCTACCGTTGGGGGAAGTACTCGGGGAGGCCTGATCTGCGGCCTGAGCATCGGTGGAGAGCGAGTGGGCGGTGGGTTCGGGGGTATGTGAGGAGTGTGAATTCATCACCCAACATTTTAACCATCTGTGAAAGAAAAATGAATCACGGTGAATTTTTACTTCCGCGCATGCTGGCATAATTAAGACTATGCATTCTTCGATTCCTCCCGTTCCGCGTGAGCCCGGTCTGCTCCGCGTGGCGAGCGTCAACGTCAACGGCATCCGCGCCGCCTACCGCAAGAACATGGCCGACTGGCTGGCTGAGCGAGACATCGACATCCTCTGCCTGCAGGAGGTTCGCGCGCCCGACGCCATCGTGCGTGAGCTCCTCGACGAGTCGCAGTGGAATATTCTGCACGCCGAGGCCGCCGCTAAGGGCCGCGCGGGTGTGCTGGTGGCTACCCGCCGCACCCCGAACTCGGCTGGTGAGGTGCTGAAGGATCAGCCCGTGGCCACCCGCTCCACCATCGGCGAGGAGTACTTCGACGACTCGGGACGCTGGGTTGAGGCCGACTACGTTCTGCCGAACGGGCAGACCCTGACCGTGGTGAGCGCGTACGTGCACTCCGGCGAGGTCGGCACCCAGAAGCAGGAAGATAAGTACCGCTTCCTGGAGCGTATGCTGGTGCGTATGCCCGAGCTGGCCGAGCACTCCGATCACGTGCTCATCGTGGGTGACCTGAACGTGGGCCACACCGAACTGGATATCAAGAATTGGAAGGCCAACCAGAAGCGTGCGGGTTTCCTGCCCGAGGAACGCGCCTATTTCGACCGCTTCTTTGGTGATATCGGCTACCGCGACGTGGCGCGCGATCTGGCCGGTCAGGTGCCCGGCCCCTACACCTGGTGGTCCTACCGCGGCAAGGCCTTCGATAACGACGCCGGCTGGCGCATCGACTACCAGATGGCGACCCCCGCCTGGGCCGAGCGCGCCGTGCAGGCGCAGGTTGATCGCGCCGCCACCTACGAGGAACGCTTTAGCGACCACGCGCCGCTGGTGGTGGACTACCGCATCGATGGCTAGAGTCTAGCGCCACCGCGCCCCGAACATAAGTTTTGAGATACACGCTGCACCGTTCGCAGCACCGCACAGGAAGTAACTGCACAGGAAATAACTATGGCAGACGAAAAGAAGCAGGATAAGTCCCTCATCCCGAACGCCTCCCAGCAGAAGACGCGTATCTTCTCTGGTGCCCAGCCCTCGGCCGATTCGATGCACCTGGGTAACTACATTGGCGCCGTGAACAACTGGGTGGCCCTGCAGAACGACCCGAATAACGAATGTCTGTTCTTTATTCCGGATATGCACGCCATCACCGTTCCGCAGGATCCCGAGGAGCTGCGCGAACGCACTCGCCTGACCGCGGCGCAGTACATCGCCTCCGGCATTGACCCGTCCCGTGCGCCCCTGTTCGTGCAGTCGCACGTGCCCGAGCACGCCCAGCTGGCCTGGGTTCTGAACTGCTTCACCGGCTTCGGCGAGGCCTCCCGCATGACCCAGTTCAAGGACAAGTCGCAGAAGCAGGGCGCCGATAAGGCCTCGGTTGGTCTGTTCACCTACCCGATTCTCATGGCCGCCGACATTCTGCTCTATCAGGCGGACGGCGTGCCCGTGGGCGAGGACCAGCGCCAGCACCTCGAACTGACCCGCAACCTGGCCCAGCGCTTCAACTCCCGCTTCGGCGAGACCTTCGTGGTGCCCGAGCCGGTCATCCTGAAGGAAACCGCGAAGATTTACGACCTGCAGGAACCTACCTCGAAGATGTCCAAGTCGGCGGCATCCGATAAGGGCCTCATCAAGCTTCTGGACACCCCCAAGGTCACCCAGAAGAAGATTAAGTCCGCCGTGACCGATGACGGTTCCGTCATCGCCTACGACCGCGAGGCCAAGCCCGGCGTGTCCAACCTGCTCTCCATCTACTCCGCCATGACCGGCGAGAGCATCGACGAGATTGTGGCACGCTACGAGGGTAAGATGTACGGCCACCTGAAGGTCGACCTGGCCGATATTGTGGTGGACCGTCTGGCTCCGGTGCGCGAGCGCACCCTCGAGCTGATGGACGACCCCGCCGAGCTGGACCGCCTGCTGGCCGTGGGCGCCTCCGCCGCCCGCGAGATCGCCACCGCCACGATTGAAAACGTCTACAAGAAGGTCGGCTTCCTGCCCTCGGTGAGCATCTAGCTACCGGGCGCTTATCAATTCCTCATCTTCAACGAACGCAAAGCGCACGACACCCATGACAGAACCCCGCGAGCAATCGAGTCCCTCTGAGGCCTCCGTATCACCCACCCTCAAGCCCGGTCACCGCTACCTGAGCATTATTGCTCACGTGAGCGGTGAGAATGCTCAGCGTCTGGAGGAGTGGAAGCGGGAGACAACGGGGGTCCCGGCCGCGTCAATGAGCACCCACGTGACCGTGTACGTGGCGGAGCTGGATGATTCCCTGCTGGATACCGTGCGTTCCCCGCGGTTTTCCGAAGACCTGGGTGCGTCGCGTTTCGAGGCACGCTGGGGGTCGGTGCACTCCTTCCGCCCTGTGACCGAGGTGGAGTACCTGAACCTGGAGGTGGGCAAGGCCGAATTCGAGCGGATTCACCGGGATCTTGTTCGGATGCTCGGTACGGGTGCGGCCCCCTTCCCGTACGTGCCGCACGTGACCCTGGGCCACGGTTTGAGCGAGGAACAGGTGGCCAGCGCCCGCGAGGCGTTTGACTCCCTGCCCGCGGAGCGGCGCACCTTCACGGTGGACCGCCTGCACTGCTACTCCTACGACGGGCAGAACTGGGAGGAAATCGGGGTTCTGCCGCTGCGGTAGTAGCCAGCCTAAAACGCTAAGAGAGATGCGACCGATAGACTATCGGTCGCATCTCTCTTTATGCTTTCACGTGGTTTATCTCAGCGTGAGATCCCTAGTGGGAGTGGGACTCGCCAGACTCGTGTGCATCAGCGGAAGCCGAGGAAGAGGCGGAGCCGTGAGCTTCAGCGCCGTGTGACTCAGCCTCAACCGGCGCGGCGTTCGAGGAAGAGACGCCCAGGATCTCGTTGGGGGTCTTGGGCAGTTCCACGCTCATCAGCTCCTTGGGTGCTGCCGGGTTCGACAGGGACACCGCGATGAGCTTCTTGGTGGCCGGGTCGGTCACGTAGGCGGTCTTACCGTCCACCCACAGCGCCGGACGCTCGTCCTGCCAGGTCTCGGACTCGGTCCATGCCTCCATGAGCTGTACGGAGCCCAGCTCGGCGCCGGTTGCCGGGTCGAAGATGCGCAGCTTACCGTCGGTGGTCAGCAGCAGGGCCTCACCCTGGGGGCCGCGAGCCAGCGAACGGAAGGTGTAGCTCACGCCAGAAGGCAGGGAGTAGACGGTGCGGGTTGCCGCGACGGTGTCGATGATGGAGAACTTCTCGGGGCGCTCCAGCTTGGCATCCTTGTCGGTCTTGTAGTCCGCCAGAACGTACTGGGAGTCAGCCTTGCCCGCCTGGTTACCGGAACGCGAGTAGGGGTCTTCGGGGTTGGTGATCTTGGTGAACTTGCCGTCCTTGTAGACCAGCGCGCCGTCGGTGCAACCGATGGTGAATGTACCGTCCTTGGCGATAGCTTCACCGTGCACGCCGGGGCAGGCGGGGCTCTCGGTTACGGTCTTGCCCTGCGCGTCCACAACGGCGGCGCCGGTGCGGGTCTTGGCGTCGCCGACCGCCACCAGGTACTGGTTATCGGGCAGGGGGATGGCGAAGCCGTGGTGCGGCTTGGGCAGGGTGATGGTGGTGGTCTCCAGGGAGGATGCGGTGCGCTTGTCGTGGGTCAGCTTCGCCGGATCGTACACGGCGAAGGAGCCGGTGCCGTCAGCGAATGCCGCAACCTTGCCGTTGTCCTTGATGACGTGACCGGTGTGGTCAGCGGCAAGAGACAGCGAAGACAGAGACGGGGCGGTGGTGTAGTAGTGCGAGTGGTCGCCGTGCGCTACGGACCATACACCGGTGTCCAGGAAGGTGTAGCTGTTGCCGTCGGCCACGACGAGATGGCGGTTATCGCCGGCATCGGAGAGGCGCAGGAATCCTTCCTTGGGGATGTCGGCGAGCAGTTTCATGTCCTTGGCGTCGTAGACGAGCACGCCGCCGTCGTAGGTGATGGCCACGCGGCTGGCAGCGCCCTTGCCTTCGGTGATGGGAGCGGGGGTTGCGCTCGCGGAAGTGGAAGTGCTGGGGTTGGTCTGTGCGTTCTGGCCGTTCTGGGCGTTCTGGGTGGCCTGGGAGCCACATGCGGTCAGAGCGAGGGCAGCCACGGCGCCGAGTGCGCCGACGCGGGTGAGGAAAAACTTACGGGTCATGTGCATGACAGAATATTAACATGAGAATAATTCTTTATTTAGTCTGATGTGCAGTTCATATCACGGTATGGAAACTTCTTTTGCGCCACTCTCAAAGCTTCTGCGGCATGCCACGGGCCTCCAACTGGGCGAAAGCCCCTGAAGGCTACTGCGCCCCCCGGGACTTCAACTTTTTAGATGCAGAAAACCGGTTCCCTTCTGACCAGAAGGGAACCGGTTTTCTTAGAGGTATCTTTTGCTCGAGTAGGGTTCATGTGCCTACTCGGGGCTAAAAATTCAGGGCCAAAATTTTAGAGGAGGTTGTTCAGGCCTCGTGCCTTGATCTCACCCACGGCATCCTTGACGGCCTGAGCCTTGGAACGCGGTGCGACCAGCAGGGCATCGGAGGTGTCAACCACGACGATGTCGTTCAGGCCAATAATCGAAATCTTGCGATCGGTATTGGCCACAACAATGCCGGAGCAACCGTGGTTAATGACGTTATCCTTCTCGCCGAGAATGGTCAGCTGCTCGCCGCTCTTCTCGGAGTTGAGGCGTGCCACGGCGTCGAAGTCTCCAACATCATCCCAGCTGAAGGAGCCGGGAACCATGGCGACGTCGCCGGCGGCGGCGGCGGGCTCTGCCACCGCGTAGTCGATTGCGGTCTTGGGGAGGGTTTCCCACACCCGCTCCATGACGGCCTCGCGCTCGGGGGTGTCCCAGGCGTTAGCGATCTCCATGATGCCCGCGTACAGCTCGGGCTCGTTGGCCTCGAGGTGCTTGAGCATCAGGGCGGCCGGTGCCACGAACATGCCGGCGTTCCAGGTGTATTCACCGGAGTCCAGGTACTTCTGTGCGGTGACGGTGTCCGGCTTCTCGACGAAGGTGTCCACGGCGTGCGCGTTGGGAGCATCCTCGATGCCCAGGGAAGCGCCGGCGTGAATGTAGCCGAAGGCGCTGGAGGGTTCGGTGGGGGTAATGCCGATGGTGACAATCTTGTCGGTGGCCGCGGTGATGACAGCCTCGGTCACCACGCGGTGGAACTCGTCCACGGGGCTGATCACGTGGTCAGCTGCGAAGGAGCCAATGATGGCGTCCGGTTCGCGGCGGTGGATGATGGCGCAAGCCAGGCCGATAGCTGCAGCCGAGTCCTTGGGGGAGGGCTCCAGCACCAGGTCGGCGGCGCGCAGCTCAGGAATCTGCTGGGTGACCGCATTGGCGTGCGAGGTGCCGGTGACGACCATGACGGAACCGTTGCTGAGGTCGATGAGACGGTCGTAGGTGTCACGCAATAGGGAATTGCCCGACGAGGTGAGGTCGAGCAGGAACTTCGGGGCGTGCGCGCGGGACAGGGGCCACAAACGCGAGCCAACACCGCCGGCGGGAATCAGCGGGCGGAATCGAGTGAGTGCAGTATTCATCGCTTCAAGAATAACGGGTGAATTTGTCATATATCGAATTCTTTTAGGATTTGGCAGAAAATGTCAGGCGGCTCTCATTGGGGGAGGGGTGCATTGTTAGGTTAAGGTTACTTCCGCATCAACTCGGGGTAAATCGTAATATCGCAAAAAAAATATAACCTAATTTACGTTTATAGGCTGGGAAAAATCTATAAACAGTGTGTCAATAAGCTGTGAATTTACCTGATATCTTGGAAGTAACAGACGAACAAAGCAGTCGGCGAGTACATAGTCGTGACCGGCTCGCAGGGAGGCGCCCGGTGCCCCTTTGCGCCCCGAGCCCGCCGTCTCAGCAGGAGGTTATTCAGTGTTGAATGGTTCTAAGGGAACCCTTTACCGCGGCCGTTGGGGCATGTGGTCCTGGGTTGCTCACCGCATTACCGGTATCGCGATTTTCTTCTTCCTTCTTGTCCACATCCTCGATACCGCCGTCGTGCGCATCTCTCCGGAGGCCTACAACGGTGTGCTGGGCCTGTACAAGAACCCCATCATGGGCCTGGGTGAGACCGCCCTGGTAGCAGCCATCGTCTACCACGCCTTCAACGGTATCCGCATTATCCTCATCGACTTCTGGGGTAAGGCAACCAACGCACACGTGGAGCACATCCAGGCGAAGAACAAGGACGGCAACGTCGAAATTAGCCAGAAGGCAACCTACGTGCACATCAAGATTCTGTGGGTTGTGCTGATTCTCTGGGCACTCACCGTTGCCGGCTTCGCCGCCCGTCACCTGCCGATCGTTTTCTCGCACATTGGAGGTCACTAAACCATGGCTACTCCGCTTAAGCCCCGCACCTACGTACCCCGCCTGCGTGATAACCGCATCGACGGTGTGAAGTACAACCGCTCCTCCTCCAAGCGCAACAACTTTGAGATGTTCGCCTGGCTGGGCATGCGCCTGTCCGGCGTCGTGCTTGTGATTCTTATCTTTGGCCACCTCTTCTCGAACCTGATGGTCGGCGACGGCATCCACGCTATCGACTTCGGCTTCGTGGGTGGCAAGTGGGCCAACCCCTTCTGGCAGGTCTGGGACCTGTTGCTGCTGTGGCTGGCCATGCTGCACGGCACCAACGGCATCCGCGTCATCATCGACGATTACGCCGAGAAGGACCGCCTGCGCGTGTGGCTGAAGGTTATCCTCTTCGCTGCCTCCGCATTTGTCCTGCTGGTTGGTACCCTCACCATCTTCGCGTTTGACCCCTGCCCCTCGGGCGCAGCGGCCAACCTGCTCCCCAGCTTCTGCGCGGCACACTAACGACGACGTAACCGGCAGACAAATTCAAACATCGAAAACACAGAAAGAACATCATGCAGGTACATAAGTACGATGTAGTGATCGTCGGCGCCGGCGGTGCCGGTATGCGTGCCGCTATTGAGGCAGGCCAGCGAGTCCGCACCGCGGTTTTGACCAAGCTTTACCCGACCCGTTCCCACACCGGTGCGGCGCAGGGCGGTATGTGTGCCGCTCTGGCCAACGTCGAGGAGGACAACTGGGAGTGGCACACCTTTGACACCGTCAAGGGTGGCGATTACCTGGTCGATCAGGACGCGGCAGAAATCATGGCTAAGGAAGCCATCGACGCCGTGCTCGACCTGGAGAAGATGGGTCTTCCCTTCAACCGAACCCCCGAGGGCCGCATCGACCAGCGCCGCTTCGGTGGCCACACCCGCGACCACGGTAAGGCTGCCGTGCGCCGCGCATGCTACGCAGCTGACCGTACCGGCCACATGATTCTGCAGACCCTGTACCAGAACTGTGTGCGTCACAACGTTGAGTTCTACAACGAGTTCTACGTGCTCGACCTGATTCTGGTCAAGGACGAAGAGGGTAAGCCCCGTCCCGCCGGCGTTGTCTCCTATGACCTGGCAACCGGCGAGGTTCACGTCTTCCAAGCCAAGTCCGTAATCTTCGCATCCGGCGGTTGCGGCAAGATCTTCAAGACCACTTCCAACGCCCACACCCTCACCGGTGACGGCATGGCCATCGCACTGCGCGCCGGCCTGCCCCTGGAGGACATGGAGTTCGTTCAGTTCCACCCGACCGGCCTGGCAGGCCTGGGCATCCTCGTGACCGAGGGTGCTCGCGGTGAGGGCGGTATTCTCCGTAACGCTGACGGTGAGCGCTTCATGGAGCGCTACGCACCGACCATTAAGGACCTCGCACCCCGCGATATCGTGGCACGAGCCATGGCAAACGAGGTGCGCGAGGGCCGCGGCTGTGGCCCCCACAAGGACTACGTGCTGCTGGACCTGACCCACCTGGAGCCCTCGCACATCGACGAGAAGCTGCCGGATATCACCGAGTTCGCTCGTACCTACCTGGCCGTGGAGCCGCACCACCAGCCCATCCCGGTGTTCCCCACCGCGCACTACGCAATGGGCGGTATTCCCACCAACAACGAGACCGAGGTGTACCGCAACAGCGAAGAGACCGTCCCCGGCCTCTACGCAGCCGGTGAGGTTGCCTGCGTGTCCGTGCACGGTGCAAACCGCCTGGGCACCAACTCCCTGCTCGACATCAACGTCTTCGGTAAGCGTGCCGGCCGCAAGGCCGCCGAGTACGCCGCATCCGCCGAGTTCGTTCCGGTTCCGGACGATGCAGCGGATCGCGTGCTGAACATGCTCAACGGCATCCTTGAGAGCAAGGGCACCGAGAAGGTTGGCGCCATCCGCGCCGAACTGCAGAAGGCCATGGAGGCCGACATGCAGGTGTTCCGCACCGAGGAGACCATCCGCGCCGCACTGGCCACCATTGAGAAGCTCGAAGAGCGTTATAAGAACATCTCGATTCAGGACAAGGGCAAGCGCTTCAACCTCGACCTGCTCGAGGCCGTCGAGCTGGGCTTCCTGCTCCAGCTGGCCAAGGTCATGTCCGTCGGTGCGCTGCACCGCAAGGAGTCCCGCGGCGGTCACTACCGCGAGGACTACCCCAAGCGCGATGACGTGAACTTCATGAAGCACTCTATGGTCTACCTCGACCCCGAATCCGAGTTTGAGGGTGTGAAGGGCCTGCGTTTCGATACCAAGCCCGTCGTCTACACCCGTTACGAGCCGAAGGAGCGTAAGTACTAAAATGGCTGAAAACGAACTTCCCGAACCGGAATCCGTCAAGCTATTTGAGGGCATGACCGGCGGCGATTCCGACTCCATCCCCACGTACGACGTGATTATCAAGGTGCGCCGCTACAACCCGGAGGTTTCCTCCGAGGCGTACTGGGACGAGTTCCCGCTGACCATGTACCGCACCGACCGCGTGCTCGACGCCCTGCACAAGATTAAGTGGGAGCTGGACGGTTCCGTCTCCTTCCGCCGTTCTTGTGCACACGGCATCTGCGGCTCGGACGCAATGCGCATCAACGGTCGTAACCGCCTGGCCTGCAAGACCCTGCTCAAGGACCTTGACCTGTCCAAGCCCATTACCGTGGAGCCGATTAAGGGTCTGCCCTGCGAGAAGGACCTCATCGTTGACATGGAGCCCTTCTTCCAGGCATACCGCGAAATCATGCCGTTCTTCATTAACGATTCGAACGAGCCTGAGCGTGAGCGTCTGCAGACCATCGAGGACCGTGCACGTTTCGATGACACCACCAAGTGCATCCTGTGTGCAGCATGTACCTCGTCCTGCCCGGTCTTCTGGACCGACGGTCAGTACTTCGGCCCCTCCGCTATCGTGAACGCTCACCGCTTCATCTTCGACTCTCGTGATGACGCCGGTGACCTTCGCCTGGAGATTCTGAACGACAAGGAAGGCGTGTGGCGCTGCCGCACCACCTTCAACTGCACCGAGGCATGCCCCCGTGGCATCCAGATCACCAAGGCTATTGCCGAGGTGAAGCAGGCCATCCTGAGCCGTTCGCTCTAGAACGTTCCTTCTCGGATTCTCGAAGGCCAAACGCCTTCTGCGACAAGCCGTCGCCCCTCACCGGGCGGCGGCTTGTCACGTGCCCGGGGTGGGGGAGGAGAGAGAAGGCGGGGAGGGAAGGCAGGGGGAGGAGCACGCCCCGGAACCCCGCAGCCCTCGCCGCCTGCACCTACGGCGAACCCCCGAGTGGTCTTCAAAATCCGTCACAAAGTCACAGACATTCTTAAAGGGTCGGTAACGGCCGAGACGGATAGGTAAACCGTCACCGGGAGGGTTATTCTACTGTGTATGGTTTTTGCTAATTCTCGCTACGATTTGTCCACCCCCGTCTTCGACGATTGGGTGGAGCGTATGATGGGCACCCTCGTGCAATTCCGCCGCGAAGTGCACGCCAACCCCGAGCTTTCCTTCCGCGAGGTCGTCACGACCGAGCGCCTCATGAACCGACTGCGAGAAGCCGGCATGAACCCCATCGCCTGCGAAGGCACCGGTTGCTATGTCGACATCGGGGACGGCCCCTTCGCCGCGGCTCTGCGCGCCGATATCGACGCTCTGCCCATCGTCGAGCAGACCGAGCTGCCCTACTCCTCCACGGTTCCCGGCGTGATGCACGCCTGCGGCCACGATATTCATCAGACCGTCATGTTGGGCGTGGCGCTGGCGCTACACGAGCTCAACGAGAAGACCCCGTTGGGCCGCAGCATCCGTATTCTTTTCCAGCCCGCCGAGGAACAGCTGCCCGGCGGTGCCGTGCAGATGATTTCCCAGGGCCTGCTCAAGGACGTTCCGCGCGCATTCGCCCTGCACTGTGACCCGAAGGTGGACCTCGGCCAAATCGGTACGCGCATCGGTGCGATTACTAGTGCCTCCGACACCGTGAAGATTCACCTGAGCGGCCACGGCGGCCACACCTCCCGACCCCACCTGACCGAGGACCTCATCTACGCGATGAGCCAGATTGCGGTGCAGGTTCCCGCCGTGCTGACCCGCCGCACCGACGTTCGTTCGGGCGTGCTGGTTGCCTGGGGCCAGGTCAGCGCGGGCGTCGCCCCGAACGCGATTCCTGCCGAGGGCTACCTGGCCGGCACCATGCGCTGCCTGGACGTTGAGGTATGGCGCCAGGCCGGTAACTTGCTGGACGAGGTCATCGAGCAGGTCGCCGTTCCCTTCGGTGTGGACGCCCGTGTGGAGCACATCCGCGGCGTGCCCCCGGTCGTGAACACCGACCTGGAAACCACCATGCTCGAGAACGCCGCCCGCGCCGAGCTGGGCGAGGATTCCATCGTGCTCGTCGAGCAGTCCATGGGTGGCGAGGACTTCGCGTGGATGCTGCAGGAGGTGCCCGGCTCCATGTTCCGCCTGGGTACCCGCGCCCCCGGCGACCCCACCTACGACCTACACCAGGGCGACTACGCCCCGAGCGAGCAGGCCATCGGTATCGGTGTGCGCGTCATGGCCGCAACCGCCCTGCGCGCGGTGCGCTTCGAGCTGGCGAAGGCTGCGAAGGCCGCCAACCCGGTACGAGACGAGGCCCGCTAGGCCCCGGGGTACCGAGCCGCGCATCCCGCGTTCTACCGGCGTGCGGGTTGCAGGTTATGTCGTTTCATAGAGTTTCGCCTCGCTATCGGTCGGATAGCGAGGCGAAACTCTATGCACACGATAGAATTAAAGGGATTATGAGGACATCAGCGTTGTGCCCGTGAACCCGCGCGTGGTTGCGAGGGAGGTTCGGCGGGCACCGCGCGTATTCACGGCGCACGCCGAAGGAGGACGCCCAAATGAGCTTCTTTGGGATCGGTAAGAAGAAGTGGGATGAACAGGCGCGCGAGGCGGAGAGCACCGCGGCACAGGACGGGCACGAGGAAAGCAAGCCGTCCCGCGGCTCGGGGCTGAGCGACAAAATTATGGAGCAGCAGCAGTGGGAGGATTCCCTGCGCCGTTTCGTGAAGTCGGAGGGTACCCGCCAGAACCGCGACGAGGAACGTTCCGAAGAGCATCGCGCCGTGGAAGATCTGAAGCGTGCCCTCCTGCACGATGACGAGGAGACCCCCTCGTTCGCCGAGGGGTCCCTCTCGGATACCGGAAAGACCACCGACGAGGAGGAGCGTCGTAGCATCCTGGAGGCTCTGAACTCCTACCCGCACGAGGACTCCGAGGCCGCCGCGGCTCCCGAAGCCCGCGAGGAGAGCAGCGACCCCGAGGCTGTCGAGGATGCCCCGGCTGCTCCTGAAACCCCCGCCTTCCTGCGCGACGATGAGGACGAAACCTCCGAGAAGACCGAGGGCGACTCCTCCGCGAAGGCCGAACCCTCAACCGACACCGCCGAGGATGCTCGATCCCAGTTTGAAGAGCACCTGCGCGCCGTCCGTGCGGAGAGCTCCGAGAAGGAAAGCCCCGCTACCTCCGACGTCGACGACACCGACCGTAACGCTGCCGCCGAGGAATACCTCTCGGTTGAGCAGATTCGCGAGGCGCGCACCCGCGCCGCCATCATCGAGGCAAAGAGCGCCGGCCTGGACGACCTGGCCGCCGTCTACGCGGCCCGCCTGGGTCTGAATCCGGAGAGCGAAGAGGGTAGCTTCGAGGAGGTCGAGCAGGCCGAGGATTCCGAGGCCGTTGCCGCTGAGCAGCCCGCCGCCGAGCACTCCGCTTCCGAGCGCTCTACCGAGCCCGAATCCCTCAGCGCCGAGCCTACCCGCTCAGGCGAAAAGACTGAACCTGCGGCGGAGGTACTTGTGAGCGAAACGGCCACGGTGGAGGAGCTTTCCGAGCCTGCCTCCGAGCCTGCCGAGCCTTCTAACGAGTCCGAGGAGAAGCTCGAGGTCGCTAAGGACGAGGCAAAGAAGGACACCGAGGATCCCGCATCCGAGCCGGGATCCGACGAAGCCGCCTCCGCCGAGCAGAAGCTGAGCGCCGATGACGCCGAGCTTGTGGCCGAATCCATTGTGCTCACCGCCCCCGCAGAGGGTGCCGCGGACCTCCCCGTCCTCGGCGAGCAGCGCGCCCTCCACTCGCTGGCTGAGCTCATGCGCACCCGCGGTTCGGGAACCCTGAGCCTGGAGCTGCGCCAGGTGGATGAGGACATGCACTACCGCCTGCTGCACCGCGGTCGCGAGGTCGAGAACGGCATCGTGCTGCCCGGCGTTGACTGGTTTGCGCCCGTCGCAGCCCTGTACACCGAGGCCCAGGAAGCCGGCGCGACCTGGAACCGCGCGGCTGTGACCCTGAACCCGCGCCTGGGTGAGGGCCTGGAGGTGCACGCCTCCTACCTGGGTGCCGTAGATGGGCAGACCACCCACGAGAGCTTCCTGCTCGAAATCCCCGCCCGCGAGGAGACCTCGGTTGTGGCTACCGCTGAGGCGGCTGAGGCAGCCGAAGCTCACCAGGCTGAAGCACCCGAGGCTGAGGCAGCGGAGGCTGAGGCATCCGAGTCCGGCGATTCCCCGAAGGTTGAGCCCGAGACCCCCGCAGCTGAGGCTCAGCCCTCCGAGGAAGTCCGCGAGGAACAGGCTCCCGAGCAGGTCGAGCGCCAGAGCGCTCCTGCAGGCCTCGCCGTTGCCGGCGCTGCCGTGACCGGTGCCGCCGCGCTCGCCGCTTCGGCCTCCGAATCGGGCGAAGCCTCGGTCGCCGAGCCCGAGTACGAGCACGACTACGATAACGACCCGATTTTCGGTACCGCCAACTCGCAGGACGCCGAGGCTACTTCCGCACAGCCGGAGCAGCCCGAGGTTTCTGAGGCTGACGAGGACACCGAGCCCGTGCACGCCCAGCCCGATGCCGCTGAGGCCGAGGCCGTCGACCACGGCGAAGAGATGGAAGCCGCCCTGGCCGCTATCGTCGCCAACGCCCAGAAGAAGCTGGACGAGCCGCAGGAACCCGAGGAAACCTCCACCGAGGTTGCCACGTTCGTCTCCGTCGAGGAGCCCGCGGCACCGGTCGAGGCTCCTGCCGCTGAGGCCTCCGGCGCTGAGGCTTCCGCCGCGGAATCCTCCGCTCACGAGGCTCCCACCGAAAAGGGTGAAAAGACCGCTGAGGAGGTAGCATCCACCGAGGCTGAGCCCGAACTGCCCACCTTCCTGAACGACCGCGAGCTGGTGCCCGCCGACGAGGCAGAGGAACCCTCGAAGACCGCGAAGGCAGAGGAACCCGAACCCGCCCAGGTTCGTTCCGAGGACCCTGCAAAGGCGGAGGCCCCGGCGCCGGCCGTCACCGGTGCGCTCGCCGCGGCAGCAGCCGTGGCCGCCGGTGGCGCCGCAGCATCCGCTGCTCCCGTTGCTTCTTCGGCAGCATCCTCGGCGGTGCCTTCGGCACCCTCGACCCCGGTCCTGAGCGAGTTCAACGAGCTGCCCACCGTCGCCGACGAGCCGGATACCCCCGCATCCCAGCCGGTGAGCCCGCTGGTTCCTTCCGAAACTCAGCTGGCCGAGGGCAACCTCGTGCTGACCGAGGCCCAGGTCGCCCAGCGTCTGGCCCCGGTCGTCGAGCACCTCTTTGGCGAGAATGGCACCGCGAAGGACGCCACGACCGTGCTGATTCGCGTGCGTGCGCTCGGCTCGTACTACGACGCCCTGACCCACGTGCGCCGCAACGGCTTCTGGGAGCAGGCACGCACCTTTGAGCTGATTCCTGAAACCCTGCTCGATATTCCCGCCCTGAAGACCGACTCGTACAGCGAGGGTGAGGGCTCGCCGCTGGCCATGAGCCTCACCTTCACCCCCGGCGTGCCGGTACAGGCTGCGTTTGACTATGCGAACGAGCAGGCCTTCGTCAGCTACCCGCGCCCGCTGGATGCTGAACGCTACGTGGAGGAGCTGCGCATGTTCCCGCGTCTGGGTTCGAAGATTCCGGCGCACATGACGAGCGCCCTGTCGCACTGGAACCTCTAAAACCATTTGAGTCGCGCCGGCTCCCCGTGTGGGGATCGGCGCGGCGCGCTGTATTCACACTTTCGATGAGGAAGACTGCTATGACTGATACCCCCATCACTCCCGATTTGCCCGCCACCCGGAGTAGCGAAGACACCGCCCGCCGAGCCGGAGAGGCCTTCGAGACGCTCGTTGAGACGATGGCCCGCCTGCGCGCTCCCGGAGGTTGCCCCTGGGACGCCGAGCAGACCCACGCCTCTCTGATTCGCTACCTGGTGGAGGAAGCCTACGAGGTTGTCGAGGCGGTAGAAACCGGCGCCGAGCCGAATATGCCGCTGCTGCGTGAAGAGCTCGGCGATGTGCTGCTGCAGGTGGTGTTCCACTCTGACATCGCCGCGGCAAACCCGCAGGGCTTCGACATTGTGCAGGTGATTGAGGGCCTGGTGCAGAAGCTTCGTTCGCGCCACCCCGACGTGTTCGCGGCTGAGTCTGAGGGCTCTTCGGAGGCGCCCCGCACCGCAGCTGAGCAGCAGGCGGCGTGGGATGCGTTGAAGAAGAAGGAGAAGAGCGACCGTGGCGCGCTGGACGGTATTCCGCCGCACCTGCCGGCGCTCGCTATGGCTGAGAAGACTGCTGTGAAGGCACGTAAGGCGGGTATTATTCTGCCGCCGGAGCCCACGAGCATGGACGACGACCTGCGTTATATGCACACCGAGGAGGATTTCGGCGAGCTTTTGTTCGCGCTGGTCTGCCGCGCTCAGCGCAACGGCCTGGACGCCGAACGCGCCCTGCGTTCGTACATCCGCCGCTATGTTGCGCAGCATACGAATGACGAGCCGCGCTATTAACCGTGGGTGACGCCCCGCCGGTTGGAGTCGTGTTGTGCTTTGGGATACATCCCACACGCGCGGTCGGCGGGGGAGTGGGGGCTCTCTGCGCGTCGATTGCCGCGTCCTGTAGGGCTACTAAGGGTTCCATGCACCTTCACTAAGGGGTCTAAAAAAGCGGTGGCTACTAGTGTGTTTGTGTGGGAATTTTGCTAAAATTTAGGGGACGCGACGCGCCACGACCGGGTGCGTCGTTCACATCCTTGACGTCTCATAAGGAGAACAATCCATGGCTGTTATTACCGCAGTTCACGCACGCCAGATCCTGGATTCCCGCGGCAACCCGACCGTTGAGGTCGAGGTTCTGCTCGAAGACGGTGCATTCGCCCGCGCAGCTGTGCCCTCGGGCGCATCCACCGGTGAGTGGGAGGCTGTTGAGCGCCGCGACGGCGACAAGTCCGTATACCTGGGCAAGGGTGTTCTGGGCGCAGTGAAGTCTGTTA
>ERZ773037.328-NODE-328-length-26132-cov-14.408061_pt1 | contig 26132 bp, 19 predicted proteins | sample MGYA00511466_ERZ773037 | MGnify/ENA primary metagenome ERZ773037 (study PRJEB29015, sample SAMEA2738146) | human oral metagenome | biome: human oral; feature: human-associated habitat; material: saliva | place: China | collected 2202 ... | reverse complement strand
AAATATGAATATTTTAATTCTCCTTTATATAATATGATGAAAAATGTTATTCAATCTTTTGAATCACAGATTTTAAAATTAAATAATGAATTGTTTTATAACAATATATAGATATAGAGTTAAATTTTAGGAATATTTAAATAGAAATTAATATTTATTAGAAGGAGAAATAAATGCTTTTAGAACAAGTAGAAGTATTTAACATTCGCTCCCATAAACACTTTGTATTAAAACCTAAAAAAAGAGGAATTACTGCTATTAATGGTGAAAATGGTGCAGGCAAAAGTACCTTATTAGATGCTTTTGCTTGGTCATTATTTGGTTCAAGAGTGAATGGTCAAAAAAACAAAGATTTAATAAGAGAAGGCGTTGATGCTGAAAAAGAACCAGTCAAAGTAGAATCTATTATTATTGTTGGAAATCAAAAATATAAAATAGTTAGAAAAATTAAAGATAATGCAGGTTTAGTATCTTGTAAAGTTTATTCTAAACAATTAACTAATGAAAGTGAAGACTGGACATTTGAAACTGGTCCATCTATAAAACATGCTGAAAGTTATATTAGAAAAATTTTAAATACCGATGAAAAAGGATTTTTATCTTCAATATTTATCCAACAAAAGCAAGTTGACCATATTATTTCTTCAACTCCAAAAGATAGAGGACAAGTTATTGAAAAATTAATAGGTGTATCAGCTATCACTGAAGCAATTCAAATGGGTAGAGAAGAAAGAAGAAGTCTTCAAACAGCTTCTTCAATTATAAAACCTAATTCTTTAGAAGAATCTCTAAAAGCTGTTGAAGAACAAGGTGAGATTGTAAAGAATTTAAAAGAAAAAATTGATAAATTCACATTAGATACTAATACATTAAAAAGTGAATTAGAAACTATTCAAGTAGATTATCAAAATGAATCAGAACTCCAAAAAGAGAGAGAAACTTTAGAAAACAGCTTAAATAATAATTATGATAAAAAGAGATTTTTGGAAACTCAATTAACAAATCAACTTAAATTAATTGAAGATACTAAATTAAAAAAAGGAAGAAAAATATCTGTTGAAGTTGTCCAAAATGAATATGATAATCTTTTTCAACAAATAAAAGAAAAAAGTAGTAAATTATATAATTTAAAACAAGAATATTTATTATTAAAAAATATTTTTGAAAAAAAATATAATTTAAACACACTAGAAAAAGACAAAGAAGAGTTAATTAAACTTATAAATAAGTTAAAAAAAGAACTTGATGATGTAAATACTCAAATAATTGTATTAAAAACAAGAGTTAAATCTAATAAAGAAATAATCTCTTTACTAAAAAATGGTGAAGGTAGTTGTTCTTTATGTGGAAAAGCATTTGATGAACCTGAAAAAGAATTAAAAAAACATGAAAAAGAATTATTAGATTTCAAAGAAGAAGCTACTAATCTAAAAATTCGTTTTAATCAATTAAATAAAGACATTGAAATTAAAGAAAATGAATTAAAAGAATTAGAATCTTCAATTTCTATTGCAGAACAACAAAAACAAAAAGAAAATAGATATAGAGATATTCAAAAAGATATAAATAATTTACAATGTGACATTGACACTAGTAACGTTGAACTCGATATTATCAATAAAAAGTTGTTATCAGCTCAAGCAGAACAACAAAAACAAAAAATGTTAGAGACTGCAAAAGAACAAATTAAAGAAACTGAAAAAGATTTATCTTCAATCAATAATTCAATTAATGATTTAGAGTTAAAAATTAATAATTCTAAAGCTATTAGTAAATCAGATTATAAAAATCTAACAAAAGAATTAAACTATTTGACTGATAAATATAGTAAAGATTCTCTAGAATTAATTAATTTAAATCATCAGTTGGATTTAGAAAAAGAAAGAGGTCGAACTGTATTATTTGAGTATAATAATTGTAAACATGCTCATGAAGAATATAAAAAAGTTACAGACCAATTAGCTGTAGTTAAATTATCAAATGAATTACTTACAAAATTTAAAGCAGAACGAATTAAAACTTCTATTCCAGCTTTGACAAAAATTGCTAGTGAAATTTTTTCAAAATTTACAGATGGAAAATTTACAGAATTATTATTAAATGAGAAGTTTGAAGCATTTGTAATGACTGATACTCAAGTTAGAAGACCTATTGGCTTATTGTCAGGTGGGGAATTATCTATGGCCGCAATAGCATTAAGATTAGCAATAGCATTATTTTTAACAAATGAAGAAGAAAGCTTGTTAATATTAGATGAAGTTTTAGTTTCTATGAGTGAAGATAGAAGTCAAGCCATTCTTGAAACAATTTCTAACTTGACTAAATCTCAAGTAATATTTATAGCTCACAATGTTTCTATTAATCAGTTCGCAGATAAAGTGATACAACTTTAATAAATAAAAAAAGGAATAAATTAATGGGAAAAGGTTTACCAAGTCTAAATGATTTTAATTTTGATGGTTTAGAAGAAGAAACAGAATTTCTTAGTTTTAATAATAAATCAGAAGATTCTGTTTCTGAACCAGAAAGAAAAACTTCTTTAATAAATTATTCATCAAACAATGATAATGATACATGGGAGAAATTATTTCAAACCTTTTTATTGACAGATGAACATTATGAAACTTCTGAGATGGAAGCAAATGGAACAAATTCTGTATTTATAAAATCAAAGGGTAAAAGAATTGAAATAGAAGATGTGTTTAAAGATGAAGATGATTATTTAAATCAAATTTTAAAATTAGTAAAAAAAATAAATAAAGATTATTCTAGTAATGAATTACCTAAATATATCTTTGAAGGTAGATTAAAATTAAGAAATGAATATGGAGAAGTTGTAAATACAGCAAGATGTCATATTGTTATGCCTCCTGCTTGTGATTTGCCACAAGTTACTATTGCTAAAAAAACAACATCATTAACAAATCTTGATTTAATTCAATCTTATGGTTCAATGAATTTGAAAATGAAAGAATTTATTAAATTATGTTTAAAATGTAATTTAACAACAGTTTTATCTGGTGCATCAGGTGCAGGAAAGACAACTTTTACAGAAGCTATGACTAAAGAGTGGCCTTTAGATATGAGAATTGGTGTAGCAGAAGATTCTCCTGAATTAAATTTATTACAAGAGAATACTACATATTTAAAATCTGCTCCAAGACAACCAGGTCAAGATATAAAAGATGAAGCTAATCTAGACTGGTGTGTTCAACAATTAAATCGTATGCGTGTTGATAAAATTATCGTTGGAGAGACTCGTTCTAAAGAATTTTTCTATTTTTTACAAGCCGCAAATAGTGGATGTGAAGGTTCTTTAACAACAATTCATGCTAGTGATCCAAAGATGTGCTTACAAAAAATGACTCAATTTTCTGTTATGGCCATGCCTCAACCAATTCGTGTTGCTAATAAAAATATAGCTTCTACTGTTGATATAATAATTCAATTAGTTCGACTAGAAGATGGAAGATATAGAGTTCATTCTATTGAAGAAATTAGTAATACTTTAGGTAATGATGAAAATGCTAGTATCTCAACAGCCGTTTTAGCTGAATTAGATAGAAATACAGATACATGGACAGATAACTTCTCTCGTATGAGTGATAATTTGAAAAATCGAATTGAATCTTATGGATATAATCCTATGACATTTAAGAAGAAAGGTGTTTTATAAAAGCAGAATGGATAGAGAAACATTAAATAATATAATATTTTTAGTTGTTTCAGGTATATTAGCTACAATTATTTTAATTACATTAATATATCTTTATAATGCAATTAAAAATAATAAAGATACTAAAACTGGTTTACCTAAAAAAGATAAAAGTAATAAAAAAGAATCTAATTTTAATCTAAATAAAGTTTCTTTAAAATTTACTGATATGAATGATGTTACAGTCGATAAAGCTGTTGATGACCACAATTTCAAATTATTGGATGATTTTGAAAAGCTAAGTCAAGAAGATGAATTGAAATTTAATGAGATAATGAACAAAAATAAAAAATCTTTTAAAGATTTAAGAAAAAATAAATAACTAGAATGAGGGATATATGAAAAATTTATTTGGAAAAGAAGTAAAACCTAAAGATACAAATGTTCCTCAAATATTAACAATTGAAATTACTGATGAATTTAAAAATGAACTAAGAGAAATTTTTAGAAATAGAGTTAAATATTATTCAGAAAGAATTGAAGAATTATTATCAGAAGAAGATTTAGGTAATATTGAGAAAAATGTTGAAGATATATTTAATTTCAATCTTACAAAAAGTTCATTAACAAAACAAGTTGATTTCTTTAATGAAAACAAACTAACATTAGTTCTAATTCAAAATAAAGATAAAGAGTTTTGTATAAAAAATTTTAGTAATTATAAAGAATTTAAAAGAAATCCAAAAGAATTAATTACTCCTATTCTTGAAACAATTAAAAATAATTACGGAGTTGCCGTAAAATATTGTTCTTTAGGTTATATTAATAATAAAAGGAAGATGAAATATTATGAGTGAAGAATATAATGATAATTTAGACAAAAGTTTATTAGAAATTAAAGCTGTTTCAAAAAATGAATCTTTATCAAAAAGAGAAATTGTTAGAATTATAAGTAATGAAACAAAAATAAAACAAGAAGCTGTTTTAGATGTTTTAAATGCTTTTGTCGACATTTATACAAGTGAGCTTTTAACTACGGGTGCTTGGAGATACCCTGGAATGGGTTATGTTGTTAGACATGTTAAGAAAGAAACAACTAGAAAAGATCCTGAAACTGGTAATATAGTAACATATCCCGAGACTTGTTATTTAAGAGCTAGTTTACCTGATAAACTTAGAGAATATCATAGATTAATTTTTAGAAATATAAATAAAAAATTGGGTAATAATAAGCAAATTTCTAAAGAAAAAGTTATAAAAGATTATAAACAAACTAAATTAAGAGATTTAAATAATCGAGAAAAAGAATTTAATATAGATGATTTTTATTAATATAAGAAACAAAACAAGTATATTATAATTACTTGTTTTTCTTATCTCTTAGATATTTTTAATAAATTATATAAACAAATAAATATGAAAGGGCAATAATAAATGAAAAGAAATAAAAACTCTATATTAACATGGGTTTTTCTATCTCTTTCCTTACTAAGTTTGATATTAACTTTTTCAAATTTAGTCTCATTAGGAAATGCTAGTGCTGATGATGATTTTCAGAATAAAGTAAATGAGTTTTCAGAATCAGGAAAAGGCAATCTTTTTGAAAATGTTTTAGAAATGTTGTCAAATAAAGATAAGGAAGATACTATACAAAGTGCCCTTTCTTATCTATTAGTTCCAGGCTCATATATCAATGATATAAGAAATGCGTCTATTAAAGATGATAATGATAATTCTGTTTATAATCCAGATACAATGAAAGTTTGTGATGTAAGCAAAAATCAACCACAAAATCTTTTAAATCATAATTGTGATTTGCCAACAGTCGGAACTTCAATTGCACAAAAAATTATTTCATCTATAAATAATTATGGTATTTCAAATGGAGAAAAAACTTCATCTATTTCAAATTGGGGTATTCCATCAGGTCTACCTGATAACAAAGTTCCAACTAATCCAGATGATAGAACTGGTAAATATACAGCACTTGAATTATATGGTTATAATTTACAGTTCGTTAATTATAAGGGTGAATGGGATGATATATCTATATCTACTAAAGCTAGATTATTAGCAAATTATGGATTTTTAGATAGAGTTAATCTAGGGGTAGATACTGTTTTTGGAGCTACTAAAGCTGGATTTAAGGCAGTTGTTGAAAAATTTGATTGGAATCCTATTAAATATGCTTCTAATGTTATTAATGCCGCCGCAGGAAATGTGTTTTGGACAGCAATTGATACTTCTGACTACAACGTTGCTTCCACTCATGCTTGGACTAGACCAGAATTTAGTAAAACATTATATAATGTTTATTATATGAACTCTAAAGAGATTTCAGAAAAAGCTAATGCAGAATATGTTAAACAAATTAAATCTATTTTAAGTGAAATTCTTAAAAAAGATAAATATTCTAAAATTAGAACATTGTTTGCTGGTGATTATGGTAATGAAAATTATCCTAATTTTAAATTTGACCCTAAACTATATACTGAATCTAGTAAAAAAGCTGTAGAAGAATGGAAAAGTTGTGATGCAAAATATAAAAAAGATAAAGAAGAAGCTGACAACTTTAATAAAAATAAAAAGAAAGATGAAGCAAATAAAACAGTTTCTTATACTTGTGGTAAAGAGCCTGAATTAGAAGTAGTTCCAGAAGAAGAACAATTACAAAATTGGTTAAAAACTGATGAAGCTGAATCATTTTTTGGCCCAATGAAATCAAACTATGAAATAGATTGTAGCTCTGCTAAAACAGGAGATGAATTTAATTCATGTTATCAATCTGCTTATGATGGAAAAGTTCAAGAAGAAGTTGCTAATGAAAAAATTGATGGACAACTAGTTTCTGACTTGAGTGAAGATTTAGTGAAATCTTTCTCCAATTCAAATATACATTTAAACCCTGCCGCTGGGATAGCTCATTATGTTTGTGCTAATGAAGAAGGTAAACCAACTGGAAAAAATATAGCAGAATATAAATATGTCTATGAAAGTGAAAATAATGGAACATCAGAGTATGTTAATAAATACTGTAGTCCTGTTAGACCTTCTATTAAAGGTGGATTTTATGGAACTGGAGATGGAGAAAGTGATGATACTAGATGGCAAATGTTCAAGTATTTTCAAACAACAAAAAGAAGTCCTGATATTGGAAATGAGTTCTTTAATTGGGTAAGCCAAGTTGTTACAAAGATAACAATTACAGCAGTAGACTTTTCTTATTCAAATATATTAGATATAACTGATTTTGATGTTTTAGCAAAAGATGTATTAATTTCATTTAGAGACAGTTTATTTTTCCCATTTGTAAATATAGTAATGGCTATTGGTGGATTATGGATATTTTTACAAATTTTTAGAAATGGTTCAATGTTTAATTCCATTAAAGCTTTAGTTACTATGGGAATAGTTTATGTTTTAGGTGTATTTATTTTAATGCAACCAGATAAATTAATTAATTTAATAGATGTTATTCCTTCAAAAGTAGATAATTATATATTAGAAGTTTTATCTAGTAGTGATAAAACATCTTCAAATGAGCTATGTTATAATACAGGTGGTTCTAATAATGCTAAGAGAGAACTAGAATGTAAAATTTGGAGAATTAATATATTTAACCCTTGGATATTTGGGCAGTTTGGAACAAATTATTCAAATTTAGATAATTCTAAAATGACAAATAAAAATAGTTCCTTAGTTGGAGATGCGTCCGTAAAAATGGGTAGTGATTATACAGCTAAAAACTGGGCATTATATCAATTGGAAAAAACTAAGTCAGGAACTATTACAACAGACAACAATAACACTGGATATACATCAAAAGGATTGTATAAATTAGTAGATTTACAATTTGGTCCAAATTTAGGAGCTGATTCAGACTCTAGATATGCTTTTCATTGGTCAGGAGCAGAAGGCAGAGGTGGGTATAGATTAGCTTCAGCTATAGTTAGTATTGCTTTGGCTATTCCTATAATAGGAATGTCTTTAGCTAAAATTGAATTAAGTATTATTATGTCTGTTATGATAATATTTTTACCTTTTGTATTTTTATTTGGATTATTACCATCAGGTAAAAATAAATTACAAGCTTATTTACAAAAAATGTTAGGAATTTTAGTTAAAAGAGCTATTATCACATTCTTCTTATCAGTTTTACTAATTATTATTACATCTGCAACTGAAAACTCCGAATCTTATAGTAGTGTTTTTATATTTAGTTTAGCTATGGGATTAGCTTCAAAATTATACTGGAAAGATTTAGTTAATTTATTTAATGTATCTTCTGAAGCTACACAAATGTTTATTAATGATAATGTTGGTCAATTAAGACAAAAAGTTAGAGATACACAAGTATTACCACCATCATTACAAATGAGAGTATCAACTGGATTAGAAGGATTAAAAGATGCAACAATTGGAATTGGAGCAGGTGGTGCGGCTGGAATAATAAATTCTATTCAAGATAGAAAAGCTGGATATAAGAGATATAGTTCTAGTCAAGGAATAAACAAACAATATAGAAGTAATGCTATATTAGAAGGTATGATTAATGGTGGTGCAAGAGGTATTAGACGAGCTACTAACATGATTCATAATAAACAAAGAAGACAAGGATTTGGTGTTATAGATACTTATAAAAATGCTTATAGAGCTGGTATGAATAATATACAAAATGAATACCGAATCCAAGGAAATATGTTAAAATTTAGAATGGACCAAATAGGAGCTGAATTAGATAGTAAAGAAGAATTAGCTTTTAATGAACGATTAAAATCTCAAAAACAGTATCAAAATGAATATACAAAATTAGTTGAAATGGCAATAGCTAGAAAAATACCAGTAAATAACAATGGTGAAATTAATATAGATGCTATTCAAAGTAGAATTTTTGATGCAGAAGGAAATATTAATCCACATTTTAAAGATAATCGTTATGACGGTAAATTCTTAGAACAGATGAATAAAGTTATTATGTATGCAGGAAGATATAATGAATCTTATACAAATCATTTAAGATATAAAAATGCTCAACGTGTATTTAATAATATAAAAAGAGATAACTATTCTACTGATGATAAGAAAGTATTTGATGTATTATCTTCATTTGACCCATCTAAAAAATATTCAGTATTAAATGAAAATGGTGAAGTTGTTAGAGAAGAGAAAAATGTAAATAGAGCTTCGGAAGAATTTGTAGATAGAATCAATAATATGAATAACTATCATCTTGATTCAAGAAGAGAAGTTATAACTAATAATGCTTATCAAAATATTTTTAAATACACAGATAAACTTATTAGAACTAAAGATGATTATATAGATAATGTTTTACATTCAAAAGATGTTTTAGAAGCTAAAACTATTAATGATAAATTATCTCTATTATCTAAAGATTCTCTTGATTATGTTACCAAAGATGGAAAATTTAGTCCAGATAGTATAGATGTTTTAACAAAAGAAGATGAATTATTTAATCAGAGTCTTGACCCATTTGAAAAACTTTCTAAAAATTGGGATCCTTTAAGAAATATAGATAAAGAAGAGTTGAATTATATTAACAATAATCAACCTGAGTTTCGTTCTGTTGAACAAGTAAAATCAGACATTATTCAAAATAAATTTAATAGTGAAATCTTAAATAGAAATCTTCAAGATATTGAGGTTGAGAATTTAGATAATTTGAATAAATTTACAGCTAAATCAATAATTGAAAAGAATAAAAATACAGAATTTGACTCAATTTCATATATTAATTCAAGTGATAAAATTGAAGAAGCTGATAAATGGAAAGATAATAAAATCAAACAAATAACTGAGAATTTTATTTCTACAAATAATAATGATATTAAAACTCTTGTTGATAAATCTAGAAATATTCAAAAAATTGAAACTTTAAATATTAAAGCTGTAAATAAAGTTCAAAATGATGTCAAAGAAAATCATAGACAATATTCTCTTAATAAGAAATCTAATAATTTGACTATCAAAGAACCAATAGAAGAAATCTCTAAATATTATAATTCTACAATAATTGTTGAAGATAATAATCTAAATAATGGTACTTCTGAAAATATATTAACAGATAGAAATATTATAAATGGACATAATAATTTAAAATCAGTTCAAAAAGTTCAAAATGATATAGTTGAAAATAACAATAATCTAAATAATGATACTTCTAAAGATAAAAAGATTATAAATGAAGATAATAGCTTAAAATCAGTTCAAAAAGTTCAAAATGATATAGCTGAAAATACTATTAAAAAATCAGAGGGAAATATTCCAAAAAGAAAAGAAATTGTTAAAACAAATAACAAAAATAATCATTCTGAAAAAATAAATTCTACTGAAGAAATATTAAGTGATGTTCCTAAGATTAAAGACAAAGAATTATTTAATCCAGTAATGGATATAAAATCTTCAACAAAAGTAAAAGAAGATATAATAAATAATAATACTGATTTAATAGAGCAAGCTTTAAATAATAAATCTGATGATAATATTGAAACTAAAATTAATGTTATTAATGATATTGTTGAAGATAAGGATGAAAAAGTTGATAGAATAACAGAAGTTCTCCAAAATGAAAATAAAGAAAAAAGAGAACAAAAGAAAGATAATAAATTAATAAAAATAGCAAAAAATATTATTCTAAATAAAAAAGCTGAAAAAGAGAAAAGAGAAAAAGAAAGAGAAGAATTATTAAATAACATTACAGATGAAGAAAACTCAAAAGAAACTTATTCTAGTGATTTATTTAATAAGAAACGTATTAATAGAAAGAGAAAATTAGAATTTGGAAAATCTAGAGAAGAAATTAAACAAGATAAAAAACAACCAAAAAATTCTAATATTCAAAAAAGAAAAGAAAAATTAAGAGCTGTTGATAAGTCAAGACAAGCAAATGTAGAAAGTTTAGCAAATGCTATTAAAGCTATGAAGTTTGTAGATTTAATTTCAAAATTAAACATAAATAATAAGAAAGATTAGTAACGAAAAGGAGACTTTTAATAGTGAAAAAAATAAAAATATGGCTATTGTTGATAGTAAGTTTCCTTTCTCTTACTATCTCAATAACTAACAATATTGTATCTGTTAGTCATGCTGATATACATTCATGGTTATTGTGTGAAGGTCCATGGGGAGATGAAAACAATAAAAAGTTAGTTAAAAATCTTTATCAAGCTGGAAATACAGAATTAATACCTTATTTATTATCAAGTAAAGCATCTTTAGCTACTTCTGAAACAGACAATAATCCATTTAATAAAGTTCTTGAAATGGGTGGGTATAAATTTGGAGCTGAAAATAAATCTAAATCTAAATCTCCATTTGATGAATTTGGATTTAGAGGAATACAATATTCATCTTATATAGGAGAATGGAAATATTATAATATTGATGCATGTAAAACAAATAAAGAAAATACTGTATCCGGTGATTATGGAGAATATTATAATGGCAGATTAGACCCACTTACTACATATGCTGAAAGATTTTCTTCTACAGATCCTAGAGTTCAACAATTAGAAAATAATAAATATATTTTATCTTTAAAAACAATGTTATCAAATATATTTTTAAATATAAATAAATTTTTTATTTCAATTGGACTAGCTCTAATAGGATTAACTTTTTCAGATATTTCTGATGTTTTGGGTATCACTAATGACTTTACTCAATCAACATTCAAAAGTTTATATTCAAACTTTTTTGTTCCATTAGAATATTTAATGTTCTTACTTTCTGCCTTATATGTTTTTTGGCATGGAATTATAAAAAGAGAGTATAGACAATCATTAATAAATGGACTATTAAAACCAATATTAGTATTATTTATATCAACTGTATTTATTTTATATCCTAATGCCACAACATTACCTAATAAAATAGTAACATTGGGACAAACAGTTGTAATTTCATCATTAGGACATTCAGTTACATCAAAGAGTAGTGATGATATTTGTGCTTCTAGTGACGGATTAGAAAAATTGTCCGAATCTAAAGATTTATTAAATTCTGCAGGAGATAGCATGAGGTCTATTTTAGGCTGTAGAATGTGGAAAGAATTTGTATTTAAACCATGGGTTAAAGGACAATGGAATACAGATGATTATAAGAAACTTAATAAACTTGATAACATAAACTCTAAATGGGTAAAAGAGCCAAAAGTAAAACTTGGAGAAAGAGAAATTACAAATTGGGCAGTATATCAATTATCTATACAGAGTGGTCTTCATATTCCAACAGATGGCGAATGGTCATCATATGTCAATGGTTTAGATAAAGATTGGTACAGAATAGTAGATGCTTTATCAAATTATGATGAAGAAGTTATTAGATATGGAGAAGGTGGATATTCATCTGATGGAGATTCTTCAGGTGGAGGAGGAAGTCGTTCTTCTAGTGCTGAAGCTTTCTTTAAAGAAAATGGAGAGTCTGCAAAAAAAATTGGTCAAGAATCAGGATTATATGCTTCTGTTATGTTAGCACAAGCCGCTCTTGAAAGTAGTTATGGTAAATCACCTTCAGGAGATTATAATTATTTTGGTATAAAATGTTTTAATTCAAATTGTAAATATTTACAAACCAGGGAAGTTTATGGTGGAGTAAGTAAAGTAATTCGAGATGGATTTCAAAACTTTGAAAGCAAAGAAGCTGGTTGGGAAGGCTATGCAATGTTTATCTGGGGTAAAGGTGCGGCAGTAGATTATACAGGAGCAAGCAAAGCTAAATCTCCCACACCACAAGCCGCTATTACTGCAATAAAAAATGCTGGGTATGCAACGGATCCTAATTATATCCCTATGATTATGAGTATTATTAATACCTATGACTTAACTAAGTATGATACTCCTGATAAAAATCCAACAAAACCTGATAAATATCATAAATATGGTTCATCTTCTGGAGGAGGAAGTTCATCTTCTGATTCAAGCTCAGGAGGTTCTAGTGGTAATTATAAAGTTGTAAAACAAATTGATTCAAAACCTTTAGCTCAATGGGATTACTGGGTAGGTAATATTCAAGGTATTAGAATGGGTGAATCTTTACTAGCAACATTATTTGGAATCGTTGGAATAATTGGACCTTTAGTTTTATCTGCTATTGCTTCAGCTTATGGAATAGGTATTACATTATTAACAATGATTGCTCCATTCTTTTTACTATTAGGATTGTGGTCAGGCAAAGGAAATACAGTAATGACTGATTATTTAGGATTACTATTATCTACAATGTATAAAAAAGTAATTGCTTCATTTTTAGTTGTTCTATCAGTAATCTTAACTTCTACAATTATGGAACAGATTAATTCAATTGGTATATTTAAAGCCATGATTTATATGACTATTATTGCAATAATTTTAGTTAAAAAACATCAAGAAATATTAAATACAATTGGAAGAGTTAATTTAGGCTCAATGAATTTTGAGGGCTTCACAAAAGGTTTAGGTATGATTAAAAATACAGCTAAATTTACAGCAAAAGGAACAATGAGTGCTGTTGCAGGCTATCAAGGAGCTTCTAAAATCATTTCAGATGATGATCCTAATAAAGGGAAATATAAGAGACAAGCCGCATTTGCAGGAGCCGCTGAATTTGTTAGAGCCCAATTAGCAACAACTGAAACAGGTAGAAGAGCAAACTCTGTTTTTGAAGCTGGAAGAAGAGACTTAGTTAGAAAAGGGAAAGTATTTGACCCTAACACCTCTTATAGTCAACATATTTGTGAAATATGTGGAAGATTTATTGAGGAAGGGGAAAATTATTGGGATGTTGAAGGACATTATTATTGTATGACATGTGCTGAAGAGCAAGATGCTATGTATCATATTTATGAAAGAGGTTCATTAGAGACATTTGATAATACAGATGAAAATGAAAAAATAGTTATTCCTGATTCTGTCCAAACATCTTTTGAAGGACAACAAATTCAAGCTAAACAATCAAACATGAAAGAATTAGCTGAAAAAGTAGGATTTAACTCTTTTGACAAAGAAATTGATAATGATGCTTTAAATAAAATGGTGCAATCATCAATTGCAAAAGCTATTTATGATAAAGACTTTATGAAACAAACTCTTGAATCAAAACAAAATAATAAAGTGATTTTTGATAAAGCAAAAGTTCCTGACTTCTTATTAAAACACTTTGAACAAGATGAAATTGAAGGCTTTACTCATAATAATACCAGAGAAGAAGCTATAAATAGATTCCCTAATGCAATGACAAGAGCTTGGATAGATTGGTATAAAGATAACATCTCTAATGAAGAAGATTCAATAAATCAATTTATAGGAGATAATAATTTAGAGAAATATTTAAATGAATAAAAGAATATGTAACAACATATTCTTTTTGTTTTAAAAAAGATATTCATAAATAAAAGGAGTTAAATGGAAATGATAGGTAAATATCATATAGGATTAAAAGGTGTTCCAACTCCATGTAAAGCTAAAAAGTTCTGTCCTTTTGGTGGAACACATGAACATTTTAATACAAAAGAAGAAGCTCTATTACATGCTGATGAAATAAATGAACGTAGAATCAACTCGATTGACTTAAAAGAGGGTGAACCTTGGCAAATGAATCAAAAGAAGATTGATTACGAAAAGTTTAAGAAAAGAGTTATATCAGAACAACCAAAATCAGAAGTTGAAAGAATAAAAAGTCATATATTAGAAGAATTAAAATATTTTGATGAAAGAATTGAAGAATTTAAAAGTGTTGAAGACAATTTAATTAAATGGAAAAACTATTATCAAGGAATTATAGATGATGGACCTCTTTATTGGAAGAAAAATTTTAAAAATAATCCAAATGATTATCCTGGAACAGACCCTGAAATATATGAATTATTGAAAGTTAGTTATTTTCAAAAACCTTATGATAAAAAATTAGAAGAATACTACACTAAAAATAAATCTATATTTAATATATTTAGGAAAAATAAATATTATTGTGAATATGAGAATGTTTTTAGTAATGATGTTGATTTGTCAAAAATTGATAATTTAGATGTTATTGGAACTAATATGATTATCAAAGAAGAAAATACAAATAAAATAATAGATAGAATTAATCTGACAGATGAAGAATGTAAAGATTTGGGAATCATCAGACCAAATAGTAATTTCTTGTTTGATATTAGTATTTCTAAATATGAAGGAAAATATAAGGATCCTAGAAGAGATTATAATAGTATTGGATTAACACATATACATAAAAAAGAATTAGAAAATTTAGCTGAGAAAAAATTAGTTGAGTTAGAATATGAAGAGAGAGACTATCAGTTTCTTTGTGATAGAAAAAATAATTATTTAAAATTATTAAAAGATATTAAGAAAGATTATGATATATAAAAAGAGGCTTTAAAAAGCTTCTTTCTTTTATATCAAGGAATATTTATATTATATAAGTTTGAATTTATTTATAAATTCAACGCTCTAGGAAGCTCTGGATTCAATTTTAAGTAGCCAGTAGTATATTTATATCAAAATGTAATTAAAAGCTTGTGGAGAGCTTCCTATGAAGTTTTAGTGATATTCAAAAAATAAAATAGATAAGGAGCCTGTATATTTTGGCAAGAGAAAAAAAGAATGAGATTGATTATGAAAAAGTATTCTCAAATGTTGCTGGAGAATTAAAAAAATCATCTTTTAAAGAATTTATGCAATCTGATTATCTTCCTTATGCTCACTATACAATCCAAGATAGAGCTTTAGTTGGGGAAGATGGGTTAAAACCCGTTCAACGAAGAGGTCTTTGGACACTATGGAAAATGGGATTAAAATCATCAGGGGGAACAAAAAAAGCAAATACAGTATATGGAAGCACGATAGGTGATTATCATCCTCATGGACCAGCATCAGTATCAGCGGCCATGGCAAAATTAGGACAATGGTTTTCTTCTAGAGTTAGAACAATTGAAATTCAAGGTTCAGTAGGTACAGAAACTGGTGATAGTCCTTCTGCTGACAGATATTATGAAATTAAATTATCTAAAGCTGGCGAGCTATTGATTGAAGATGTATCTAATAATGCGGCTGTAATGATTCCTAATTATTCAAATGAAAAAGGCAAAGAAATTCCGGAACAATTTCCAGTTAAATGGCCTTATGATATAATTAATGGAGGAAAGGGAATTGCAGTAGGTTATGCTACAGATATGGTCCCACATAATCCAACAGAAGTTATGAATGCCGTAATTGAAAGAATGAAAGGAAATCTTAATACTACTAAAAAGCTATTATCTATTATGAAAGGTCCTGATATGCCTACAGGAGGTCAATTATTAGGATTAGATGGAGTTAAAGAGTATTATGAAACAGGTTCAGGCTCATTTATAATTAGAGGAACTTATGAAATTAATCCTCTTCCTAGAGGTAGACATGAAATTGTATTTAATAGTTTACCTTATCAAATTGCTCCTGTAACAGTTCAAACAGAAATTAAAAAAGCTCAAACAAAAAAAGATAAATTAAAAGATGTAACAGAAGTAAAAAATCTTACAGATATGGACACAGGAGTAAAATTTGTAGTTTATGTCAAAGCTGGAGCTAATCCTCATATGGTATTAGAAGAATTATTTAATGAAACAAGTCTTCAATCTAGATATAATGTAAATAATGTTGTTCTAATAGATAGAAAACCTCATAAAGCTACAATGTTTGAGTTGATTGATAAGTTCATTCAGTTTAGAGAAGAATGTTTTGAACGAAAATTAAATTATAGATTAAAAGTAATTGATAAAGAAATTGTTAAAGCACAAACTTTAACTACAATTCTATTAGATATAGATAAAGCTATTGAAATTATTAGAAAATCTGATGATAGTGAAGTTGCAAAAACTAAATTGATGAAACATTTTAAAATTGAAGAAGATGGAGCAATCTATGTTCTTTCAATGAGACTTCAACAATTAACAAAACAAGATAAGTTGGCATTGAAAAACAAAATAGAAAATTTATTAAAAGAGCAAAAAGAATTAACTGAAACTTTATCTTCAGAAGAAAATCTTAAAAAAGCTATAATTTCAGAATTACAAGAAACTAAAAAAATAATTCAAGATAATAGATTGACAGTTGTAACAGATATAACAAATGAAGATTTGTTAGAATCTCAAAAAAATGCTAAGAAACAAGAAAAACTTTTAGGTAAAGATGTTGATTGTAAAGTAATAGTATTATCAAATGATAAAATATATAAAACTATTGAAGATACACCATTTGATTCTAAGATTCCTACTAAATATGAAATTAATACAACTTCTCAAGGGAAACTATATGGATTAATGAAGAATGGTAAACTAAAAGAAATTGATGTAGATTCAATAATTTTAGATGATTATACTGATATATCAACACTTGGAATCAAACCAGAAAATCTTAGTTCAATTGTACCAGTTGAATTAGATGATGATAAAAAAATCTTAGTTGTAACAGACTTTGGTAATGTTAATATATTTAAAAATATAAAAGATCCTTTTATTAAATTAATATTAGGTGAACAAATTATCTATTCAAAAATTATTACTGATGAAGATAAAAATAAAGATTTAGCAATAATTAGTTCAGATGGAATGTTAGCGAAATTCTCAATAGATAAAATTAGAGAAAGTAATTCTGGCTCAGGAACTATAGCTGGAATGAAAGTTTCAAATCGAGCAACAGATGCAACAATTGTTAAAGAAAATGATTTAGTAGTAACAAGAGGAACTAAAACAATTAAAGTTACTGAAAATGATATTATTCCTTCAACAAATAGAGGTGTTAAAGGTTCAATGCTTCATAAACCTTTAAAAGACGAAGAAATTATAGAAATTTATTCTGATTATGAACCTGTATTGTTAGATAAAGAAACTTTAAAAGCTATCAAATTACCTAAAGATTCAGAACGTGCGACTAAAGGAAAAAGTTTTAAATCAGAAATTGTTTTACAAGTAAATAAATAAAAAAAGGCTCTATTTTTTCATAGAGCTTTTTTTATTATATTTAATTTTAATATGCAGATACGAAGTTATTTAACAATAAAAATACAAAAAAATAGCATTTTTATAAAAAACGTAATATTATTCATAAATAACATTTTTATCCTAGGAATTTGATTTTAAGCTTTTATTAAGATAGTCAGATATAGCTTTTAATATATGTCCATGGCAGTATTTTGCTCCATTATGAAGACTATTTGTCCCATTACTGCAAAAACAAATTAAATTTTTATTGTAAAGTTTTAGAACTTGATTTTTGAAATCACAATCTTCTTTAATTCTTTTTACCAAATATTTTTTATATAACAATATAACTTTTATTCGTTCTTCATCAGATTTATTTTTCATGGGATAGGGATTTCCAAATATAGAACCTCTACCTATATAAACAGAATTTTCTTTTGGTGCATTCCATTTGCCCCAAACCTGTTTTCCATATAAATTTAAATATTTATTTAATTCTTTATTTTCCATAATTGTTGTTTTCTATAATCATTTAAAATTTTACTTTTTTATAATATTCCTGGCAAGAATTAGATATTTTATTTAAAAGGAGAAATATGATAAATGATGAATATGGTAAAAAATAGATTGAAAAATAATGATGGTTTTATGGGACCTACTCATGCAATGTCAGCAGTAGCTTTTTATTTATTATTATTCTTGTTTTTTAAAGATTTTATATTAAATTTAGGTCTAAAAGATAATTTATTTATATTATTTATTTCTAGTTTAGTTGTAGCTGGTTCAGCACTATTTCCAGACTTAGACAATACAAAATCAACAGCAATGTCTGTATTAGGAATTGTAGGAGAAGGAATATCTTCTTTAATGAGAAGTTCTGCAACTATAATATTTTATTTAACAAGAACTAAATATGATGATGAAAAAGCAAATCCCCATAGGGGATTTTGGCATACATTAATAGCTAGTTTATTATTAGGATTATTAGTAAAATTTACGGTTGAATTAAAAATTCCTATATCAAATGATTTTTTAATAAGCTATAATTATAATAAAGTGGGTGATTTATTTGCTTTATTTTGGATATTTATAACTATTCAATTAGCTTTCTCAGGATTAATGAATAGTTTTGTTAAAAAAATGAAGAAATCATTTATTAATATGATATTACTATCTTTTATTGGAATAATTCTATCAGGAATATTAGTTTATTATAACTCTAGTTCATATAACTGGTTAATAGTTATTATGATATTGGGATATATATTCCATATTATAGGAGATACTATGACTGTTGCAGGAACGCCTATTCTATTTCCAATTAAATTCAAAGGGAAAAGATGGTTTACTCATAGAATTTTAAAAATTCATGCAGGAGGAGAATTTGAAACAAATTTTTTATTACCTCTATTTTCAATAATTGTAATTGTATGTAGTATATTAATAATAATAAATTCATTTAAATAAAGAAAGGGAAATTAATGAAAAAGAATAACACAGGTCTTTTTGGACACATCAAAGAAATTTTTTGGACATTTTTAATTATAGCTTTAATTGTTGCTTTTTTATCTTTACATAATTGGGACATTATTGAGAGTGTTCAGTGGATTTTAAGTAAATGTTGGTCAATAATAGAAACTATTGCACACTTTTTCCAACGTTCAGAAGGCTTCCAAAAAGTTGTAAATAATTAACCAAAAGTGCTTAAAACCCAACGGTTTTAAGCACTTTTGGGAATATTTATAGTATAAATATTAGATTCTAAGACTTAGCTCAAGACTAATATAACTAAATTTATATTTTAAAAGTAGTCATTCAGGTAATCTATTTATTTTTAATAGCTGAATGAGTAGAACCGTATGTAGTTACGGTGGATATTATATTATTTTTTATAATATTTATCCAAAATCTAAATTTGATATGATTCTATATCATTTTTAGTAACTATAAAAATATTTTAAAAGAGGTATAATTTTATGTCACTAAAAGAAGTTGGTATTAGAGGAATTGCAGTTCCATCAAAATTGGGAAATTCATGGATAACAGGAGCGACAGGCTTCCCATTGATTGAAAAGAATAGAAAGAATCCTGATGTGTCAAATTTAAAAATTGCAATTCCTGGACTTGAATATCCTTTCTCAGGTTATTTTGCAGTTGCTAGTAAAATCGGAAAAGCTCTTCAACATTTTGCTGATGAAGATAAAATGATTACAGTTATTTTTGAACAAAAGAAAAAGAATAAATTGCCAGAAGATGAAGCAAATAAAGACATTACTGAGTTAAGAGATACTCCAGAACATGCAAAGAAAACAACAGTTAAAACTGTTGCTGGAATATATGATTATAATAAAAATACATGGATTTTTACTGATGAAGCTTCTTTCAATGGAAAAGATATTCCTTCTGATTGGACAAATGAATTAATTCAAAAATCACAAGATGTAAATTTTGATTTAGTAGACTTAGCTCCAACTGAAGATATACCAAAACCAAATGTTCCTCAATCTGTAGATAAACAATCATTCTTAATTAATTATTATATGTTTGTTAAAGATATGGAAACAAAATATGGATATGAACTAACTGATGAAAGAAGAAAACTTGTTTCAAGAAAACTTTTGAAAATTGCAGATGGTTTCCAACAAAAAATGACTGGTCTTCCCGTTCCTAATTACAAAGACTACTCTCATACAAGAGCAAGACAACTTGTTTTTCAAGTAACAGAAAGATTTATAATTTTAGATGAAAAAGTCCAAACAGATGAAGGCTTACAAGAAATTGTTAAAGGAATTATTTCTTATGGGTTAAATTTATTAACTTGGACAGAATAAAAAGAAAAAAGAAATAAGTAATACTTATTTCTTTTATTTCTTAGCTATAATAAGTTTTAGAGTTAGCAACTTGGTCAGAAACTTCTTTACCTTTAGCTTTTAAAGCTTGGAATAATGCTCCACCAATAACTAAAGCTACGGCAGCCGCAACAGCAATCCATAAGATTTGAGAAGTAGAGTTCGCATCTGCTCTATTACTTACAATACGATTTTTCATATTTTTTAACATATATTTATTTGAACCTCTTTATCTATTTAATTTATCTTAACTATAATAAGTTTTTGAATTTTTAACTTGGTCAGAAACTTCTTTACCTTTAGCTTTTAAAGCTTGGAATAATGCTCCACCAATAACTAAAGCAATAGCGGCTGCAACAGCAATCCATAAGATTTGAGATGTTGAGTTTGCATCCGCACGATTACTTGCAATACGATTTTTCATCTTAGTAAGTGTATTGTGCATTTTTAATTTTACCTCTTTTAATTTAATTCTAACAAAAATAAATATCGTTAATATATATAAATTATAATATTATAATCTATTTATTTTCAAAAATAAATATCGTTATCATTAAAATAACAATTTAAAACAAATAGGGGAAGAACAACGTTTCAATAAAGTAATAAAAACGATATTACAATAAAATAAAATAAATATGGAGAACAATACAAAAAATGAATAATATTATAATTTTAACAATTGGTATTGTTGCTATTTTTGGATTCTTATTCTTATTAATTCTTAGTCCTAAAAAAACTACAAATTTCAAATTATCAGATGATGATGAACTTGATTCAGTATTAAAAAAGGTAGTAAGTCTAATTGGGGGAGATGTTTTATCATTTTCTGAAAATACAAGATTTAAGCCTAAAACAAGAGATGATAAATTAGAAGAACTTATTCATAGTTGTGGAAATCCTTGGAAAGTTAGTTTATTTGAATTTCAAGTAATCAAATTATCTTTAGCTGTTGCATTAGGAATAGTTGGTGCAATATTGGGAATACTATTAGTAGTATCTGATTTTGCTTTTTGGGGAATAAGTCCAATAGCTTCAATTGCTCTCTTTGCTTATCTTGGATATTTATATCCAAATAGTTATTATGAAGGTGTTAAAAAAAGTAGAGATTTAGAATTTAAAAAGAATTTTCCAGAAGCAATAGATTATTTACTAATGATTCTTGGTGGGGGAGGATATACACTTCCTGTAGCTTTTGAAATGACTCTTGAATATCTAGAAGAAGGAGCTGTTAAGGATGAATTTACAAAAATTGTTTCAGATTTACATACAGGACAAACTATGGAATCTGCTTTAAATAATTTTGCTTCTAGAGTTCCAAGTGAATCTATTAAAGCATTTTCAAAAGCTTTAAATAATGCAAATAAACTTTCAGTATCAGTTGTAGAGATTTTAGCGGCAAGAAGTGATGCGAGTAGAAAAGAATTAGAATTAGAAATTGAAAAAAGAATTTCAACTTTAGATACAAAAGTTATGTTAGTTCTTTCTCCAACAGCAATGGTTAGTATTATGATTGTAGCTTTAGCTCCATCTGTTCAAATCTTATTGAATGCCTTTAATGGAAATTAAAATAAAACAAGAAATAAATAAGGAGAAATTGTTGTAATGGGATTACCAACTTTACCTAGTTTAGGAAAACCAAAAAATAGAGATAATAACTCTATTGAGAAAATAGTTAAAGTAGATGATTTACCTACTTTAACTAATAATCATAATAGTTTAAATTCATCAAACAAAGAAAATACAGATAAAAATAAACAAAAATTAGAAGATACAACTGAAGCTATATTAAAAAAGATTGAGACTTCTCGTAGAGGAACTTCTGAAATGGCTGAAATTATTGATTCTAAAATTTTATTTATGGCTCCTGATAATTTTTTTGAAAAATATAATGAAATTGTAAAAGATATAACTTCATGGATCCAAAATAAAATGAGTGAATCAGTTAGTGAATCTAATATTGTGCAAGAACTTAAAAAGGATCCTACAAATATAAAAAATAAAGAAAGTGCATTTATTGCAATTAATAAATATTTTTTAAAATATGAATCAAATCCTAATATAAAAGATTTTAATGAAAATTTTAATAACTTAGATAAGTCTATTATTCTAGCTTTAGTAACAAATGAGATTTGTGGTCTTGGTCCATTAGAACCATTATTTAGAGATTTTACTCTTAAAGAATTAGCTTGTAATGGACCTTATGATGTTCAAGTTGAAAAAGGTGGGAAAATGAGAAAAGTTCCTGCTTGTAAATTTAGAGATGAAGACCATCTCAAATCTTTAATTGATAGATTATACAATTCAGTTAATAAACAAATTACTAAAGCTACTCCAATTGAAAGAGCTAGACTTCATGATAATTCAAGAGTTTTTGCTGTTGATGTATCTGTTGCTCCATCTGGACCATCTTTAAATATTAGAAGACATACTGATAATTGGGTAAGTCCAGATATGTTATTGAACTTTGAGTCAGCTAGTCAGGAAATGATGGAATGGCTAGGGGCACATATTAATGCAGAATTTAATTTCATTGTTGCAGGAGGTACAGCTACAGGAAAATCTTTAACTCTTGATACTCCAATTCCAACTCCTCAAGGTTTCAAATTGATGGGAAATTTAACATTAAATGATTCAGTATTTGATACATATGGAAAAGAAACAAAGATTACAAATATTTTTGACCAAGAACCTCGAGATGTTTATGAAATTAAATTTAAAAATTCTAAATCAGTTTATTGTGATTTAGAACACAACTGGTATGTATCTAAAAAAGAAGAACCTGACACATTTTTAACTTTAACTACTAAAGAATTAATAGATAGAGGATTCAAAAATTATATTATTCCATTGTCTTCCTCTCCTATTAAATTTAAAATTGAAAAATATTCAACAAAATATAATTATATATTAGAAAAAGAAATAAAAGAAATTGTTAAAGATTGGAATAATAAATTAGATTTAATTAAAGAATATGAATTTTCTTCTGAAAACATTAGAATTTCTTTAATTAATGAGATTGCTAAAATTTATCCTAATATAAATTTAGATGATTATCCTATTTTAAAAAGAATTATTCGTTCTTTAGGATATAAAGATTTAAATGATTTCAATTATTTAGAAGCACTTTCTTTTGAGGAAATTATAGATATTCAAAAAACTAATAGAATAGAAAAAATGCGTTGTATTACTGTTGATTCAGATTCTCACACTTATCTTTTTGGTGAAGATTATTTAACTACTCATAATACAACTTTACTTGCGGCATTAACTGGATTTTATAGAAATGATGCAAGATTACTAACTGTTGAAAGAAATATTGAGTTAAGACCTGCTCCAGGAAAATTATGGGGTACCCCTATGGAAGTTATTCCACCTAATCCAGGTGCTCAAACATTAGGAATAGATATGAGAACATTAGTAGAAGCTACAACTCAAATGCGTCCTGATGGTATAATTTTAGGAGAAACAACTGGGCCAGAAGCATGGGATGTTACTCAAGCTTTGAACTCAGGTCACTTTGGGGCAACAACTGTCCATGCGAATGGTTCAACTGAAACAATCCAAAGAATGATAGCATTAATTTCACAAGCTGATGTAATTAAAGGTGAAGCATTACTACAAATGTTAGCTTCATCATTTGACTTAATAGTTGTTACTACTAGATTCCCAGAAGATGGTTCTCGTAAAATAACAGAGATTTGTGAAATTGATACAAAAGTAACAACAAATGAAGCTGGTATGCCTCATTTAGCAGTCAAACCTATATGGAAATTTCAAGCAGACGAATTTACTACACAAGGCTCAAAAGTTAGAGGTGTTTGGAAAAAAGTTGGAGAGATTTCAAAAGAGAGAAGAGATAAACATAATTTAGATATGATTACTCTCAAAAGATGGGAAGAATTAAGAAAATTATATAATGTATAAAGGAGAATAAAATTGAGTTTATATGCTTATGCTCCATTATTTATAACAGGATTTATATTATTAATTATTTTGTCAATATTTTTCTATATTGCATATCAATCTAGAAAAATGTCTCAATTAGACAGAGAATTTATGTTGCAATTAGAAAAAGCTAGTGGGATCTCTGATGAAGAATATTTAAAACAAAAAGAAGTTGAACAAAATAAACAAAATCCTTTAAAGAAATGGAATGAATTATGGGGAAGAATCTTATTATATTCTGGAATTCTTTCTCAAGAAAAATATACTGATGCTCAAGCAGGTCAACTAGTCTTTGTGGGGACAATTTTAATATATTTACTTGTTTGTTTAATGTTTAATAATTATGGGATAGGATTAATTCCAGCAATTGGTTTTATATTTATATTAATTTATTATGGAAATAATAAAATCGCAGCCAAAGAAGCTTTATTTGAAGACCAAATTCCAGCATTTTTATCAACTTTAAAAGCTAACATTCAAGCAAATGAAACACCAGAAAGAGCTTTAATTAATGCAATTGATAATACTAATGATCCTTTATATTCCGAATTAGCAATAGCAAAAACTTTAACAGAAGCTGGAACATTCAAATCAGCTATTATTCAATTAAGAAAACAATCTAAGAATAAAACTTTAAAATTCTTATGTTCTTGTATTGAATTATCTACAAAAGTTGGTGCTAATTTAGAGTCTCAAATTGTAACAATTGAACAAATGTTAGAAAGAAAAAGAGCATTAAAAAGAAAATTAGACTTAGCTGTTCAAGAAAATAAACCTTTATTACTTGTTTCATCAGGTTTAATTCCAGGACTATTTATATTACTATATGTTACAAATGAACAAACTAGAGATTTCTGGTTTAACTCATTCATGTCATGGATTGTATTCTTTTTAGTTATTGGGATATTCTCACTTGGAGTTTGGGCCGCAAATAGAATAATAAAGAAAACAGCAAACTTTTAAAACAAAAAAAGAAGAATTGTATCATTCTTCTTTTTTTGTTTTCTTTTTCTTTTTTGGAGGAAACTCTTTATTAATTTCCCATTTTATAATATTATTTTTTATGAAATAAGTAAGACCAAGTGCTACAGCATCAGATTCATCTTCATTTGCAAATGTATATCCTAATCTTTTTGTAATAATGTTACTTAAATCTTCTTTAGAAGCTGTTCCATCATTAAAGATAAATTTTTTTACATTAGTTGATGTATAATAAATATTTTCAACATCATAAAATGTTAAATGTGCTATTCCATGAACTCTAAAAACTACTTGAGTTGATTTATTAAATCTTGTAAAGCCTTCTTCTATTATTACTTTTTCAGGAGGATAAGATTCTCTTAGCTCATTAAATTTATCCTGAATATGTTTTAGTTTTATTCCCATTATCATATTGGGATTATTATGATTAGGATTCTTTTTTAATCCATTTTTATTTGTAATTGCAGTGCTTATAGATGTAACTTTTATTAAATGACCAGTTTCTAAATCAAAGATTGCAACACCAGTATTTCCCATAGCTAAATCTAAAGCATATAAATATTTTTTATTTTCTTTCATAAATAAAATATCTTTATTTTACGATATTTTATAGTGAGAACTAACTACAGTTTAGCTAATAAAATTTCCAAACAATATAAAAATTATATGATATTAATTGAATATTTATTATAATACTATATTTATTAAGTTTAACAGCTTTTGTTTTAAATAATATTTTTAG
>ERZ773037.326-NODE-326-length-26264-cov-5.225419_pt1 | contig 26264 bp, 14 predicted proteins | sample MGYA00511466_ERZ773037 | MGnify/ENA primary metagenome ERZ773037 (study PRJEB29015, sample SAMEA2738146) | human oral metagenome | biome: human oral; feature: human-associated habitat; material: saliva | place: China | collected 2202 ... | reverse complement strand
GGACAAAGATGCTATCTGTGGATGATGTATTGATCCACAGACTGGACACGGACTGCCTTCAATAAGTTTAGAAGCAAGAATTCCCGCCTGTGCCGCATTAAATTTTTGTTCTGCAGATTCATACGCCTCTTTGGATTGATTATATTTGATAGACAATTCCTCTAGAGCAATCCGTTCTTCGTCTAGTTTTTCTGAGTAATCATCTGCGTTCTTTTTTCGTTTAACAGTTTGTTCTATTTCGGAGATCAATCTATTTATTTCAGTTAATTTGTTTGTGTTTTCTTCTAGACGCTGCTTCTTTTCTTTAAGCTTGTTTTGTAGTGTTTGAGTTTCAGTAGACTTTTTATCTAGCAGTTCAATCTGGCGTTTATGCTCTAACAGTTGAGAATCCAACTTGCTTATTTCTAATTCAATACTTTCTACGCTCTTTGACGCTGAATCATACCTATCTATCTTATTTTCGAGTTTTGTAATATCAGAACGAAGTCTTTCAATTTCACTCTCATTTTTCTTAGCTTGATTATAAGCACTCTCCTTTTGATCAAGAATAGGCTTATGTAAATCTAGATATTCACTACAGGCACTAATTTGATCTTTTATTTTTTGGTTTGATTCCAACTGAGCAAGATCTCCTGTTAAAGCGTCCTTTCTATTGCCTAACTTGATAGTCTTTGAGTTTAGAGAGTTAGCTTCTTTATTGAGAGCACTGTTTTGTTCTTCGATAAAAGTGTGTATTTCATCAAGGTGGGATAAAATCGTTTTCTCATTATTGAGATATTCAAGGACTTTGTCAGACTGCTCTTGATCATTAAGATTTATATCTTGTAGTGCATTTTTTGCATTAGCAAGGTTTATTTCGTGTTCTTTTTCAAGCTGCGACGTGTTTGTTTTAAGTCTTTCTTGTAATTGTTTATAAATTTCTGTGTTAAAGATATTTCGCAGTAATTTTTCACGATCACCACCATCGTCTGTGAGAATTTTAGAAAAATCTCCTTGTGCAATCATTACAATTTGAGAAAATTGGTTCTTATCAATTCCCAGTAAACTTTGAACTTCTTCATTAACTTTTCTAGCATTGCTTGCGAGTAGTTTTTCTTCTCCACCAATCAATTGGTAGAAGTTTACTGTTGTCTTTTTATTAGGCGTCTTTTTATCAGATTCAGGGGTTTTATTCTTTTTAGAAACTTGGTAGGAAGAAATTCTTTCGATTCGATATTTAATTCCGCGGTGTAGAAATTCGAAGGTTACAGAAGATTGAGCTCCTGGATTAGCAAAGTCACTGAAATTAAAATTAGAAATGTTCTTGCGATCTTCTCCGCTTGCCTCTCCGTACAAGGCATATTTAATGGCATCGAAGATTGTTGTTTTTCCTGAGCCAGTTGGACCTGTAATAAGAAAGATTCCGTTAGAGTTAAAATCTTCAAAATCAATTGAAGTTTTATTTGCATATGAATTGAACGACTCAAAGCTTAGCTTTAGTGGTCGCATTAGCTGTCCTCCTCGTTTGAATTGTTGAGCTCAGTAATAATTGAAAGTAGTATGTTGCACTGGTCTTCATTTAGCTCTGAGCCTTGTTGTGTTTCGACGAAGTTTGTAATAACTTCCAGCGGATTATTGTGAGCAGAGGGATGTTCATACGTGGTGGTTACCTTTTTTGATTTTCCACTTGGGGATTCAAAGGTAAGTTTTAATAAGTTGGGAAGTTGCTCTTTCACATAATAAATTGCATTAACAAAAGATTCATCGGTGAGGGTAACGTATACGTAATCATTACGAATATTGTTCTCACTGACTATTTCATCAATGGAGCTTTTTGAGCATGTAATTTTTCTAAATGTTTTAGAGGTATGAATTGGTATTGATTGTGTTTGAATATTTCCGTTAGTGATGTCTACCAATTCCACTGTCTTCTCGGCATAGTATGCTGTGACATCGGTTGTATTAGAGCTTAAGATTTGATCTTTCTTTTTAATTTCACTATCAGAATAGGGGAGAATACTTCCGCTATAACAGACGGTGTCTCTTCCGATTGTTTGACGTATATGAAGGTGTCCTAAAGCTACGTAAGAAAAGTCTTCAAAAAGAGAATAATCTACACTATCAACTCCACCAACGATGATATTTTCTGAATCGCTTTGTTCGGGCAGCTGCTGTCCGTCGATTACAAATTGATGTGCGATAAGAATATTAGGAGCATTCTGAAGAAGAGGTTGTTGACTTAAGGCAAATTTTACTGCATCAGAATAGGACGAGATTTCTTCAGAATGTTCTGGATATTCTTGTCTGACAATCGCAGGGGTTATATAAGGTAGAAAGTGGATTCGGACGGTCTCTTTTCCAACTTTTAAGTCGTCATATTGCGGCGTGGAAGAAAACGGTTTTGCAAATTTGATGGGGCTGTTTGTAAAAAATTGTGTATAGCATGATATACGAGATGCATCATCGTGGTTTCCGGCGATGATGTATACAGGTATGTCCGATTTCTTACAGTTTTCCAAGAAAGTTTGAAATAGATTTAAGGCATTTACTGATGGAACTCCTTTATCAAAGATGTCACCAGCAAGAATCATTGCGTCTATGTTATTAGTCTTTGCAATAGACAGAATGCTGGAGAGTGCTTCCTCTTGATCTTCCAAAAGAGAGATATTTTTTATCTTCTTTCCTAGGTGTAAATCTGACGTATGAAGAAGTTTCACTTGTTGTCCTTTACGTTAGGGTCTGAAAAAGTGTCTTACAAGTATTTGTATGTGCGTTAGTAAGGCAGAATTAAAAATTGGCAAGCAGTTTGGATGCTTGCCAATTTTAAAGTCATTCAGCTGAACTAAAGAATCTCGAACTTACCTTCTTTGAGTTCAATTTCTTTACCATTGATATTTGCGGTAGGGGTGCTAAGCCATGTAGAGATTTTTGTAATGACTCCGGTTGAACCCTTTTTGGTCCAGCCAATATCCTCGGTAAGAATAATTCTGTCTCCGACTTCTGGTTTCTTCATAATGTTCTCCTTTCGTATTTGAGATATGAAGATTTCAACCTATGACATTGGACGTTGAGAACATAGATCATTGTGCACGTGAACGCCTGAAAACTATCTTCTTAACATCTTTACTTGTAATTATTTATCTATTTTTGAATAAGACATGTACGTAAAATTGTACATGCAGAAAAATCTATCAAAAGCTAAATAAAGAGGCGTGATGAGCTTCTAAGTTTTGATTGTAAGGTAAGTTTTTACAGAAGCGGAGGTCGAGGTTCTGTAAGTCTTTAGATGAAGAGGTAGATGACATAAGACACAACGCTTTGTCTTTTGATACATGGACCTATCTTTAGTTTGATGCGATCTATATTTCTATAAGCGAAGCAGGATACACAACCAAGTGTGCAGCTGTTAGTGCGATAGCTGCAAATGATGTCCACGCAGGTCTTGTAAGAGTTATCGGTGAGCTGCCAATTGGTGCTGCCTGGCAAAACTGTTTTTTTACTTATAAAGAAATGTCCTTGATTGACGTAGAACAAAAAACTCATTAAACGGATGGCAAACAAGTAGGTTAGCCGCGGGCTGCTCTAGTGACTGCGGAATGCGGTAAATAACTGTTAGTTTTAAATAGTAGTGCTTCAACAAAAACTGGCGAGTAGTTGTAATACTCGCCAGTTAAAAAGTTTTTTGCAAGAATGTTCTAGAGAATTTCGTAAGTTCCGTCTTTTGTTAATCGAAATATAGCGTTCAAAAGGCACTTATCGATTAGTCACGACCAGAATAAATTGGAACCTCAGACTCCTCAATTCCACGAGGTGTAGCCTTGCCACCTTCCTGAATCATCTTAATGAGAGCCTGCATAGCTTCCTCACGGGAGCCATACTCACCGTCATATCCATAAGAGGTGCGGAAAACGGTGTTGGTATCTGGGTTCCAAGCGGAAAGAATATGCTTATAGCCAAGAAGCGTTGGAGTAGTTGGAACTGGTGCTGGAGTTGGAGCAGCTTCATGAGACTCAGCTGGCTTGTCCTCTGCTTCCTGATGCTCATACTCGTACTCTGGCTTCTCTGGGGCTGCGGGCTGCTCAGTTACTGGTGGTTTATCCTCAGCTGGCTTAGTCTCCTCTGGCTTGGTCTCCTCAACCTTCTCCTCTGGCTTGGTCTCCTCAGTCTTTGGCTGGGTAATTGCTGGGGTAGATGGCTGAACTGGAGTGGGGACTGGTTGGTGTGTTGCTACAATACCTGCTGCTGTACCACCGGCAACTGCAACGGTAGCAACTGCCATGCCGACCTTCTGCGCGATGGGAGCAGCCTTAATTGCAGTGTTAATCTTGGCAACGCCCATATGTTCGGCGAATGTATTGAAGTCCTTGAGAAACTTTCCAGCAATCTCTTTTGGCTTACCAAAAACTTGACGAACTGCACCAGTAATGTTGTTAATCTTATAAACTCGCATAACAACTTCCTTTCTGTTCTGAGTTTCGTTGTTATTAGCTAAGACGAGTCAACGTCTTAGAAAGTTCATTTCAAATCCATTTTTTGAAGAATAGCTTTACATAAAATCTCTAATTTCTATTCATTCTTTAGATCCAACTCATTAAGCTTGCCCATAGAAATAGTATCTACCTCTCTATTACTTAAATATGTAATAGAGAGATAGAAGAAATAGAACAGCTACTTAAGAAGGAGCGAAGGTGAATCAGATTTTTCAACTATGATATTAATCATCTCGTTGATTTTTCTTATATATTCATCAATTTGTTCTTTAGAATTAAAGAAGAATAGATTATCATCGGGCGATACGTTGTTATACCACTCATACCACTTATACACACCACCGTCAGAGTCTTCATGAGGCTCCGCATCCTTACCAATTTTACCGCACCCACATTCTGCTGCCTTTGTAACAAAAAGGTCTAATAAATTATCTTCTTTGTATAAAAAATATGAATCGTTGAAATTTTTTTCATCAAAAAAATCAATAACCTCTTTAGAGATTTTATTTCCAAATCTCAGTGACCAATATTTTTTGAAGAAAAGATGCCAGTCAATACCTGATAAATCAGCAAGATAGTCATATTCCTCTTTTGATTGAAAGCCAATCCAAGGAGAATAAATACCACCATCTAGAATAATAACCGATTCTTTATATTCGACAATTTTTTTAGGAAGGGGGTACTCAAGTACATAATAATTAAATTCGAATCTGTCCCTGAAGTAATATTTTTGCAGCCAAATAGCCCTTGCATCTTCTTTGGATAGTTCCATTTTTTTCCTTTCAGTATGTATTTTAAAACCCGTATATTAATAATCTGAGATATAGATGAAATCGTATGTATTCAAAGTTCTATTACATTAGCTGCCGTAAGCGCTGTCATAGATAGAGATTTTAGTCTTGGTGATACCAAGCCTAGCCTACCCATGCGTAATAGAACTTTACAGTACTCTATCAATCTGAACCGGCTTTACAGGTAACCTGCTTTACAGCTTCTGTAGTCTTGTTTACGCAAAATACCTTCATACAACATCCTTTCGTTTATAAATCCAATAAATGAACGCTTTCAATTCATAGAGAATGTGAACACATCCACTTATTAAATTTCGATAAAAGAAATTTTGGGATTTAAGCACTAACTATCCAGGCATAAATTCCAAACTTCTTTCTAGAGCTTGATAAGTATTTCATAAGGGATAAACTTCATATCTACTCTATATTGTCTTTACAATTGTTGTTAAATATGATAAGGAACTGGCAAATTGATTATCGATTAAAAATATGCCCTCATAACGATTGTCTTGTTTACAAATACATCAATGAGTGTTTCTGATCTTGCATGGTCGAAAACATCCATTTCTGGATTTCTATTAGTAGGGCTATCTTCTACTTAGATGAAAGTAAACCTTTAGCTTTAGCCGAGAGATGTGACTATAGCTAAAGGTTTCCCAGTAATAGAATCTTAATCTCTATCTATGCTTCGAATTCATTTCGTTAAGCTTGTCCATAATTTCATCTTGGCCAGCCTGGTGGCGATTTTGTTCAGACTCAATTGCATCTTCTAAATTTTCTCGCACATCATTAAGCCCCTGCTGAAGTTCTTGCTGGAAACCTTGCATTCTGAGCTCATGTCTGTACTGAGCTTCTAGTTGATTCGCAATGGCTTCTTGCTGGAGATTTTCTAAGTTTTCCCTATGTAAATGTTCATCATAGAGGTTAATAACTTCTGCTTTAGTTTCTGCCTGATAATTTTTTAGCTTCTTAATGAAGAATTCCACTGCTTCGAGAGTTTTATAATCTTCCGGATACCAACTACTAGCCTCTTTATCCCATCTGATATAAATGGGGTCTAATTCACTTTCCAAAGCGGAGATTTTCATCCTTCGCTCAGCATTTCTTTGCTCTATTGTTTTATTGAAAGTTTCAACTTCTAGAAGTGTTGCATCTATTTCTGCTTTTTTATCATCATAAATGCGCTTCCTCTGACTAAACGTAAGAGTATCTTTCTTTACTATTAACATGTAAATTAGAGAAACTAGTATTACGGGTAGAAAAAAACAAATAAGAGTCATAAATTCGGAATGAGGTATATCTGTCCTTATATTAAAGAAAGGAAATATTACAAAAATGTCAAATAAAAAATAAATCACAACAAGAAATACAGTAAGAGCACCATTTTCTGAAGCAAATCCAGCAATTATAAGTGCAGCCCATCCAAAAAGGCTCCAGCCGAGTATTGGTAGATAAGTTTCTAGTCCATTATCTTTATATGGCTCAGAGTATTTTTGCTGCTCTGCTTTAAGGTCATCAATCGTAGATGATGGAAAAAGCTTTTCTTCATCTTCTTCTATATCGTCTTCGAAAGATTCTATTTGATCTAATAAACAATCGCGTTTTTCAATGATTTCTTTTGCAAGAGTAAATTTTTTAATTAGCTCTTCACGTGTTTCCATGTTCTTCCTTTTTGTTAATGGTTTCCATAATGTGTTATTAGCCATAAGCGTACAGGCGATTCATGAAAAAGCTATTCTATAGAGTCCCTTCTATTTTGGACAAACTCAACTCATTAAAAATAAGCTGTCATTTGTCCAGAAAAGTATTTCATAAATTGAATTAGAGGGGGGGGGTAATAGAAGAGCTTTACATAAACTACAGATTTAGAATTAAGCAAAATGATACTTATTACTATTTTAAAATACATTGCTTTCCATAGATACTTTTGTAAATGCTGAAACAAGTGTTGCATATAAGAATATCGAGTGTACTAATTGCATACACTCGATATTCACTAAGATGATTTTGTACGACACTTTGAGATTTGTATTTAATTTATTGCTGGCCAAGAAGTTCATCTAATCTTGATGCGCGTTCAACTTGTCTAGTAAGTCCTTGTTCTAACACTTCTTCAGAACCAATTACGGTAACTTTTTGTTTTGCTCTTGATACACCCGTATAAATCAACTCTCGCAGGTTCAAAGGAGAGTCATCTTCTTTTGTAAGCATCACCAACGCATGTTTATATTCAGATCCCTGGCTTTTATGTATGGTAATGGCATAACCAAGTTCTGCAGCTTCAATCTGTGGACGAGAAACATAGCGGACAGTTCCCTTTTCTTTTCCTGGGAGAACTAATTTAAATGAACTTCTTCCCTCTTGAGTAAATCGTTTAATTAAAAGACCTGTATCACCATTGTTGATATCTAAAGTACTTTGATTTTTTCTAACTACCAACACTGAACCAATGCGCTCTCCATACGCATCGATATCACTTTTTGTTGAACTAAAGTCTTTTTCAATTTCTTTAGAAATAAGAGCATTCCATTCTTGTACGCTGTTAGTGCCTACTTTTGTTCCACGTTTTTTAGCGCAGAGTAATCGTAGATTATTCATTTCATCAAGTAATGTTGCGTATTGTTGATCAAGTTCTTCTTGGGAAATTTGATCGTCTTTTTCTTGTTTGTAAAGCTCACCAACTTTTTGACTCAAGTCCCTATAGTGTTGTATGAGCTCTTCTTTATAAGAGGAATTTTCTCTTGAATTAAGTGAATCAATCAGAGTGACGTCCTTCTCGTCAGATTTAAGCAGATCAATGGCCTCACGTGTATTCTGATCCTTAATGAGCTTTACTAGGGTACTAACTCCACCTGTATTGCGATGACCTTGAGTAAGCGCTACAAGTCCGTTATGCAATTGAATAAATGAGGTTTCAGAATAATCATTTGGCCACTGTTCTTCTGTGGACGTGGTTGTCTTCTCCCATAATTTCTTCAGTGTGTTGTCAAGTTTGATACTTGCGGATAAATCTATTGAGGTGTCACAACGCGCCTGATTTTGCACACCCTTTACGATATCTGCCAGTACAGTTCCAACTTCTACAGACGCAAGTTGATCTGGGTCACCGATTACTATGACCTTTGCGTCTTGAGGAATTGCTTCTAGGAATTTTTTAAACATGAGAAGGGAAACCATTGACGCCTCGTCAATGATAAATACATCTCCCGATAATTTATTCTTTGCATCATATGTGAAGTTTTCAATGACGCCGGGCCTAGCTCCAAGGAGTTTGTGGAGTGTGACCGCTTCAAGTTTCCCGTAGAAATCACTCTCAGAAGATGGAGCTTCGTTTTGGATTGATTCCTTGAGTCGATTAGCTGCTTTTCCTGTTGGCGCAGCAAGTTTGATATCAAGCCTTTTTTCAGGGTTGGTTTGGCGAAGGATTTCAATCATTCGTGCAACTGTTGTTGTTTTTCCCGTACCAGGTCCACCAGTTAGCACTATAAAATTCTTTTGAGTTATTGCTCCGAGTGCCCTGACCTGCATAGGGCTTAAACAACCCCTTTCGCCAATTTTGAGCAAATCATGAGATTGAATGGCATTGCTAACCATCTCAATGGAAGGAGTTTCACCAGTAAGGTTTCTTGTTTGTCGCAAGATGATCTGTTCAGCAATAATTTTTTCTGCATACCAATATTTGTTTAGATAGAGCCATGGCGTTTCACTACTTGAAAATTCAAGTTGAAGAGGAAGAATGTTTTGTTGGACTTCTGCTGTGGTTTGTTGATTTTTGGATACATTACAATATGGGCTCTTAATCAATGCTTCAACAACGTTTTTTGTTGAAAAGGAATCAGGCCATTTAACCTCATTAAGATTAAGACAGGTTGCGCCTTCATCAATTGCCTTGAAACAGTAGGCGGCTGCTTCTTCTACTAAGAAAGTATCACCTTGCCCAGGATGTAAGATGCTAGGTTCTGTTACATCTTGGTTTGATGGACGAAGAAGGCGGCGAGCAAGTATCCGGAATGATTCCATTTTTCTCTCTTCGGGGTCTTCAATCTCAGAGCTTTGAGGTTTTGTATAGGTAAAACTATTCATGAGATGAATCTCCTTCAAGAATTGCGTTTGTTTCAATTACTAGATCTTCGGGGATTGCCCAGGTAAATACTCCAGGAGCCTCTTCTGTGTTGTTTAATGGTTGATCGCCCATGCCTCTGACAAAGAGATATGCAACGCCTTTGGGTACCTTTCCTGTAATTCTATATACGGCAACTGCATAGATAAGTGCTTGTAGAAGGTAAGTTGCATCCTTCATTTCTTTTACAACAAATTCATGCCTATAGTCATTACGGCGTGGCGTGAGGACGGTTATTGTTGAATCTGTATCATTTGGATCTTCAATTTCTTCAGTTTTTCCAAATAGCCTTGTAAGGTTGTTTGTTTTCCAGTCAGCGATAAAGTAATTTCCCTGGTCATCGCGTAGAAGAACGTCAATACTTCCTGTAAGAATGCCTTTCATTGATATTGCATTGCCCAGTTGCTCAGCAAAGTCTGATAGCTCATCAGAGTGGACGTGTTCTTTCCAACAGTCTGCAATTTCGTAAAGCATAAATTTATTATTTGGGTTTAAATTGAAATCAAACTCCAGTTCTGCACGAATATTTTGAGGATTAATATCTATAAAAGATTTGCCCTCAAAAGGCCCATTTAGGCTAATACTAAAGACCTGCTTTAGTGCTTGTGTCAGTCTTTCATGAGATTCTTCAAGCGATAGAGGCTCGTGGTCTTTGGAGTTTAAGTTCTTTTCTATAAGCGTTTGTTTTGCTGCGTATGAACAAGCTTCATCAAAGTTCAGCGATGAACTTGATCTGCGAACATTAATGAGGTTTTCAAATGCCGCATGAATTTGAGTACCAAAATCTGTTCCCGCTTCTAAATCTACCAGTGGGTGAGTATCAGCAGAAAGTTCTTTGTTGAACCATTCTTCATTTGGAGATGTCTTTTTGATTTCATTTATGAGGTTCTCATCATTTTTACCGTTTGAAGCGTCCGAAATTTCTTCAATTTCATCATCATCATTTCCGCCTCCGCTGGTCATAACGTCTGATTTCAGGTTAGCGGAGATACTGGAGTAAGAGGTTCTGTATTTCAGCTCTGGTAAATCGGAAGTATTAATATGCTTATAGGCATATAGTTCAAGTTTACTTGACCGAGCCCAGTCATTGGAGACATCTTCTCCGCTATTTAGCACATCATCAGTAAGCTCGAAAGTATTGTTGCTTAATTTGGACTTTGCATTAGCCAAAGCTTGCCCTAAAGGAGGAATAGCCTTGGCTTTTTTATTTGGATTATCTTCTGAAAGGGGATTGGTCCAGACGACGTTCAATAACTCTGCTCGAGTGACGGCTACATAAGCAATACGTGCATTTTCTTCCGATTCCTTTTTAAGTTTTATTTCTTTTAGCTCTTCTATGGAGCATGATTGTAAATCTTGAGGTGAAGAAAAATCGTAGAGATAGCAAGTCTTAGAACTGTCATTAAAGTCTTTTCGTTCTTGAATGGCTAAATAAGGTAAAAGAACTATTGGAAATTGAAGTCCTTTAGAACCATGGTATGTGTATATTTGTACAGATGACTCATCGGTAGGTATATTAAGTTTTTCTTCATCTTCGGCGGTTCTTGAGTTTTTGGCTGCAGCTTTGATTTTCATATTGAGCTTTTCTACAAGATAGTTCAAACTAGGATTTTCATGCCATAGTTTTTGTAGCCAATTCTTGACTTGAAGAGCGTTGATATAATAATCTTCACCGTACCAATTAGTAAAAACTCTTTGACTGAAATTAGATTTAGCATCTATGTTTTCCCATAAAAGGTTAAACCCACCTTTTTGAGTTTGATTTTTATACTCTTGCCACTGTGTAATAATTTCATCAAGTGCAGAATCATTCATTAAATCATTAACTTCAAAAATGCCAAAAGGTCCAATGGCAACTCTCTTGAGGAGATTTTGGTCAGAGAGACTTACTAAAGATTTAAGTAAGTCCAACCAGTCCTTTGCAGCCTGTTCATCAAAGACACTTGTCGTATTAGTGAATACAGCTGGAATATGAGAATCTTTGAGAGCACTTAAGATGTCCCTAGCCTTATCTTTTCCGTTTACTAAAACGGCTATGTCATTTGGCTTTATAGGTCTAGGCTCATGTTGACCCTCTTTTATGAAGTAGGTCTTTAACAGATGATTGATTACAGGTACCACATCCTCTGGAATATCACCTATATTCAATTGTGTTTCTGCCGTGCGAATAAACAACCCTTTGTTTACTGGATTAAGATTGCTATCAAGAAGCCTTCTGTCATTGATATATGCGCACACATCCATTACTGACTCAGGATCAAAAAGTTCTTTTGTTATTGCATTTACAGCATCCACCACACAACTATCACTTCTATAGTTGGTTTTTAAGATATACGTCTTGTTGTCATCTTGTTGGGCCATTCTTCGGGCATCATGGAAATTCTCGACATCTGCCCCACGGAAAGAGTAGATAGATTGTTTATAGTCACCAACAGTAATTACTTTAACTGGTGAACCTTCATCAGAAGTGTTCAGAAAAGCTTTTTTGATGATATTCCACTGATTGATATCAGTATCTTGGAACTCATCAACCATTACTAATTTCCAACGTTTTTGAAGTAACTTTACAACCGGTTCGGAGCTAACCGCTTCGTTGGTAAGAGCTAAAAGACTATCATTTGACATTATGGAGTGTGTCCGCTCAAAAAGTCCATAAAGTTTAGCGAGGTCTTTTGCCCATCTTTGCCATGCGAGAAGTTCGTTGTTAGGCTGAGTAGAAAAACATTTAGTTTCGTCCTCTATAGAATCAGATTCTATACTTGGCGTATTTGGTTTAGGTTCAAGCATACCTTTTAGATCAGCAAAAAATACATCTCTATTAAAAGAGCTTTGAACTTTTTTAAGTGTATTCTGATAGTACTTGCTGTTAAAAACGTGAGCAAAAGATTTTGACTGAGAGTACTTTGTTAGATTTGCGTTATTGGTAAATTCAAGTAGGTCTCTCGTGTCTGGTGATAAAGTACGTCCTGCATCAAAGTCAGCCAAAGTGCCAACAATTCCTAAAATTTCAGTGCAGAAGTGATGGATTGTTCCAATGGAAGCTTCATTGAGGTGCGCAATGGCGTATGCACGGTTCTTCTCAAATTGTTTCTCGTTAAGAGATTTTCCAAAAGATTTTTTAAGATTAGCTACTTCTTCTTCGTTGGTTAAAAAGGTTTGTATGCGAGTTTTGAGTTCTCTTGCAGCATTATTAGTAAATGTGATGACTGCAACTTCTTCTGGTTTTATACGATTTTCTTCGTTTGAATCAACAAACAGATAGCAAAGTTTCTTACAAATAGAATATGTTTTACCAGTTCCAGCACTTGCGTCAAAGAATGTGAGAGGAGAGCCAAGTTCAGATTCTGCTTTAAATTCATTTAAATTATTCATGTTACTTTCCTTTTGTTGAATCTGATGGGCTGTCTATTACCTTTGACCAATCAATTTGATCTGCAAGAAGTTTGAAGATTGATTCGTTAGATTCTTGTTCGTTTGTGATTTCATCATCATTTGAGCGGCTACAAATAAGACTAAGTGCGGTCTTATAATTTTCTAGCTGGTCTATTGGAATATTAATCAATTCCTGCCAATTAGCATTCTCACCCCAGAGCACTCGGTCATATTTCTTATGATATTCGCTGCGGTTTTTTTCATCAAATTTACGGGACTCGATAGTGTTAATGTCTAGTGGAAGTGGGAGTTGCTGACCAATGAGATAAATTTTGATGAGCCTTGTAAGCCAGTCAGAAAGCATCTGGTTGTTTTCCACAGTGATGCTATTTAGGACGTCACTAATTGATTGATTGTTTGAATATCTAAGTTTTCCATATTCAATTTTATTTTTATGCTGTGACAAAAGTAAAATTGCCGCTTTGATAGTCGTCGTTAAGGCATCTTGATCCGACTCTTTAGCCTTATCTTTAAGAGTGTTGCTCTCAATTTCAACAATGCATGATTCACTTACAAGACAGTTCTTGATTGTGCCAGAAATTTTATATTCGTCTACGTTGACTTGTATGGGGGTATTTGGAACAAAAGAGCAATCGTCAGCAAATCTTCTCTTGGAGGCTTCTTCTTTAGCTTCATCCATAAATAAGTATTGTAATTTTGCAAAAGCATTCATCACCTGTTCCTCAATATCAGGATTAGGTTTTTTGATAGTCTTGGATAGAGCTTCTACTCCTGCATAGTTTCTTGTGCTTGAGTCAAGTTGCTTAAAGACATCACTAATTACAGGACTATATAAATCCTTCTCATAATTGTCCGGCTCGTATCGGAGACCATTTGGCGCTTCAAGTTCTGTTAAAGCACTTGCTTTTGCTTGTGCGATGACAAGATTACTTGGTTCAGTTTCATCGAATAGTCCGTAAGATTCTGTTTCATCGTCGGAAATAAATATGCTAAGTTTTTTCTTAACAAAATAGTCGGTCGGATCTTTATAGAAGCTAAGTAAATCAGAGAAATCGATTTCTTTTTGTGAATCAAATTGATCCTTTGAAAACGGCCACTGAGAAAGTTTCTTAGAGTAGCGGTCAGTTGATCTGTTTCGATAATTGCCATAGGCTTCAAACATTTTGGAATGGTCTTTGTAAGAATGAACATCTGTAAGCTTTGCGTCTGGTTTGAAAAAAGGCTGCAAACCGTATGTTATTGAGTGAACATGAGAAAATTCTCGTTCAATATCTGCAATTACAGTTGGAGTATCTAAAACTTTACCGGTATATTCACTTCGACTGCTATAGACAATATCAACTTGTTTAGCACTCGTGAGTAGTGCATAGAGTTGCTTGAACGATTCTCTTGTTTCGTTTCTTAGATAGTTGATTTTCTCGCTCTCAATATTTAACAGCGCATCATCTCCATATACTTTATTTGCAAGAGGGAAGTTTTTATCGGTAAAGCCAGCAAGAATAATGTGTTTATAAGGCGTACAGTGCAATTCGTTTGTAGCACAAACAACAGGAGTACCTGGAAGCATATTTCCTGGAATTCGCTGTTTAGATATACGGCTTTCAGCAAGTTTTTTTACTTCATCTAAGGTAAGTGTAATTTGGTTTTCTTCAGGGCTAAGAGAAAGAATTTGTCCAGTTTTATCTAACCATTTACGTGCTATTGCACGAGCTTTTTTCTCATCAACAACTGCCGGCTTGAAAAAAATATCATCCAATGATTCTTGAAGAAACGCTGACCAGTTATTAATTGTGAGGTCAATTGTCTTATAGCTTTCTTCTGGATTAATCGAGCAGATAAGGTTTCTCAGACGTTCAAGGTATTGAATTGCTTTTGCAGCAACCGAAACAGTTATTGAGCTACTGATTTTGGGGGTGTAAACCGATACGTCTGAATCATTTGAATTCCAACAAATAGATTCTTTAGTGTCAACTGAGATAGCAGAAGCGATGCAACGGAGGACGTATTCAATTGTGCCTGTTCGGTTGGGTAATACCTCACTACGTAACTGTGAATTGTAGTCCCATCCCCAGGTAGCTTGTGCATCTTGCATTAACGCAATGAGATTCTGTCCATCATCATCAGATAGACCTGCCGCGTTTAATACGCTTTGTAGAGAAAAGAGCTGTGCAATATCTTGGAAATTTGTAGGGCCATCTAAAAGAGAAAATAACGTTAGAAGGTACTGGTTTGTTTCTGAAGATTGGTCACTACGGGCTTCATGAGAGAACCAAAGTTTAATGTGTTTAGAGGGATGATCGGTATCTGGATTGTATTTCCGTTGATTATCATGTTTGAAGGCAAAAGAAAGCAGTGGGAAAAGCGTATCCAATTCAGGGGTTAGAATAAGAATCTCTTCTGGATTGATATTTTCTTCTTGTGAATTAACTAGCTTAACTACAAGATCTTGAATGACCTGAACCTGTCTGTTGATTCCAATACACTTATGAAGTGTGGTTTGTGGTAAAGAATAGCTTTCATTTTTCTTTATCTCTTTTTCTGAGGGCATCCAACTTTCTAATTTTGAACCAAGGTTGCCAGAATCGGAAAGCTGGTATTCTTTGACTTTGATATTTGAGTTTTTGAGGCCTGAAATTAGGTCAAGCTCAGATTGAGAATAGAAGAGAAAACCATAAACAAAGATTGACTTTGGTAAGCGTTTGATTGAAGCATTTATATTTTTTGTGGCACCAAGAGACGTGATAAATTGAGCTGGATTACCATACTCAGGGTTCAGTTGAATAAGTTTTTTCCAAAGCGTGATTTGCCATTGGGAGATTTGATTGTCAGGAAGTTCTAACAGAAGTTCAGGTATTTGATCAAGATATCTAAGATAATTTTCAGCTGTTGTCTGCGCAAGAGTTAACCTACGAGCCTTTCTCTTTCGATAGTCAATTGTAGATGTTGAAAGTCCTTCAGTAGTAAAGCGTGTGTGCGCAGAAGATATTGTTTTAGTTAAAAAGTCTATAGTTTCAGGGGTATCAATTTTATTGAGGGCTGTATTAAATGCTTCCATTAGCTCAGCCTGAAATTGCTGGCTGAGCTCTTTGCTTTTATTTTCAAACTCAGATTTCCAAAAAACTGCATCAGGTGTCTGTTTAACTTTAATGCCTTTGGCAATTTTTTCTTCATTGTTTTTAATAGTTTTTAGTTGACTGTCAGTAAGTTCAAGACCAGTAATTTGATACTGTTGAATACATTTTGATAATAAATTTTTATTTTGTTTGAAGGCAGAACTGATATCTAGAGCAGATATAGTCTTTGGAAAATTATTGCATACAGAGTTAGCAATGATTTCTGTAAAAGAAGCCTCCAAATCACTCAGATTACGTTCGATGTCCTTAAGTTGAAACTTAAGTTCAAGCTTATCTGTTAAAATGGAAACTCGAATAAATCTTTTACCTTGAGGAACTTCATCAAATATCCAGCCAAAAAGATCTGCTGCGACATCGGAAACAATGAGTTTAAGGGTATCTTGATCAATATCCAAAGAATTTTCTTCATCTGATGTGTTTTGGGAAGTTTTATCCGCCCCAATCCAGTGTTTGAAGTTATCTGGGAATTCATCGGCATAGTTGTTAAAAACTTGGAGGATTCTCCAGGTTAGGTTTTCTTTTGACCAGGGATCACCGTATAGAAGAGCGTCTAGGTTGTTTTCTTTAATGGAATTACAACGAATTTCAGAGATAAGATCTTGTGCTGTTATTATACGGATACCTGCATAGATTCCTTGTTCAGCAATCTTTAGCCTGAGGTATGCAGCGGTTTGTTGAGTGGGTACAAGAATAAGTTGGTCGTTGTCCATGATGTCATGATGTGACATCTCGGATAGAAAATCTTTTATGAAATTATTAAAAACTTTATCGATACCTGAGGTTTCTTTGTGGGTTTTCTCATTCATTTTATTTGCTTTCTATGTTAAGTGGACAACGAAGAGGCGTTTAGTAGAAATGGCGACTATTCGTATTTCTCATGAAGCACTTTAAGCGCCTTTTTCAAATTTATCTGAAATAACAGAGGTCCTTCTACCGTTGCTATATCGTAGTTATGAAGAGCCCATTGAGTCATTGCAATTTCGTTAGCTTCAACCTTTGCATCAAAAGTTGTATTTGTTTTGTTGAAAATCTCTTTTACATGTCCAAAATCGTTGAAGAATGAATTTCTTGCGCTTCGCTCATTTTTCACGTGGATTGTAAATGTTTCGAGTGGATCTGAATACATATAAAGATAATCAAGAGGATACGTTTCCGGTATTTGTTTAGCTGGCTGGATTTTCTCGCCATCTTTCTTATCACGATAGACAATGCTGATGTTGAGCATGTATTCAAGAGAGAAATGATACAACTTGCCGCTGTCAGCAAAGCGGGCTAATAAATAGTACTGTCCTCTTCGTGCCACAATTTTAACTGGGTAGACTTTGTATTTATTTCTCTTATGATCTAATCCCGAAGGTGTGGAAGTGAGCTTTAGCTCTGTGTTGTATCCTCCGAGTTCAAAAGTGACTTGAAGCTTTTCTTGAATAGCTGAAGTAAGTTTTTTGATATTTGAATAGAGCTGATTGTTGGTAAGACGCTCATGCTTATCGTCTTCAATAGTTATGTTAGATAGAAGGTTGAGCGCATCATAACCACCAAGTAGGCTTACCGTACCAAAAAGGTTTTTAAGTTGCTCGGAAGACAGCCTACTATCTGGTGTGATACCCAGAGCAATATATTCAACAAGTTCTGGGTCCAGCGGAGGGACTACATACCAGTAATATCCCGCATTAGGTAAATCTGATTTCTCTATTTTTTCAACAGTAAAAAGGCTTTCAGGATATTTTTGAGAATAGCTATAAAAAAGTTCAAGAATATTTTTAATTGTACGTCGATCAGGAAAGATGTCGTACTGCTGGAGCTTCTCCAAAATGTCAGAGATAGTTAGAGGATGTTCCTCAGAGCTTTCTCTTAAAAGAAATTTTTGGATGAGAAGAGTAAGCAATGCGTTATCTATAAATGAATCATCTGCCATATCTATTCCTCTCAGCTGTATGATTATTTTATTTTATATAGAGTTTTCTAATAGCGTTATGTTTGAAATAATTTTCACAATCATTTCAGAATATTCATGTACCAATTTTTGTACATGAATTGAAATCTCTTTTTTATACCATCTTGGTACTCGCTTGAGCAGGATTCGTTATTTAAAGCCAGACGATTTCTGATAGATGAAAACAGATTTGACCTACGCGTAGTTTTGAGCTGTTTGAGTCACTAGCGAGCCAAACGAAGGGGAATGAATTGTTATTTTATAAGGCTTACATTAAATCGGAATTGAATGTAGGGAGTTTTACTCCAGCTAACCCAAGACCACTTTACGAGGAGCTTGGACAAAAGATTTTTTTGTATCCCACATCACTCAAAGAAAAGAGTGACCGTGCTCTGGAATTATTTAGTACCAATCCTGAGGAAAGAAAGGAGAGATATATTTTTAGAGATAACTTGGATACAAATCAGTATTTTGAAGTTATCGCAGTCATTATTGATGAAAACATCACAAAAGATGAACTTACTCTAGAGATTAAAAAAGCTGTTGAGGCCTGGGGTTTTGGTGTTGTACGCGATATTCAGGTTGACGAATGTACCGCTATGGAGGTTGGTGACAAAATACGTCTTTCTCATTTAAGCGAAAACCGTGAAAATTGGGCCGCAAGACTTCATCTGGTTAGCTTGTTTGAAGTTCTTAAGGCTGGAGACGTCTTTTATGAAAGTATGCTGGGTAATCCTAAAAAGACAAAAGATATCCTTAGCGATATTAAATACAATGCTTCGCGTGAGTACAGTGATTCTCTTCTAGAGGAGCTAAAAAGAGTTTGCGCGGGTAAAAGACATAGAGAGGCACTACAAAGCCTTAAACTCCCAGTGCATTATGTTCTTGAGGGAAATTCTTCAAAACAGTTAAACTCAGTTACAAAAGATTTGATTGACTGTCTTTATGAGAAGGGCCGTGTAAAAAGTCGTCTCACCTTCACTTATGATGTTGATAAGATTGCAAATTTTTCTTTCTATAGAGCAGTCCGGCTAGAGCTTGGTGATATTAACAACGAAATTGCCGAGGCTATTTCCGGCCATGTGATTGTTATAAATTACGGTAGGTTTGATAGTAAAGAAAAATATAATCTCAGTTTGTATGAAGCGCTTACAAATTTTATTACACTACTTAGGCCGTACTTGAGCAATACGCAGCTTATTTTTGTAGTTCCTGAGGGGTCTTCGGAGATTAGACGTCTGCTACAAAACCTATTTGAGGTTCCACTGGTACTTATTAAGAAGAATAAGGAAACAAAGGTATCTCTTGAAGCTCGTAGTATGTTGATTGAACAGGCTGAGTGTTTTGCTAAGGAAAACGGCGAAACGCTGGACGATTCATTTGAAGCATTTCTTGATGAGTGCTTAGAGGCGGGTGTTTTTTCTGATATTAAAGATATTTATAGCAAGTGGAGTTTCAAGAAATTAATTAAAACCAAGTATCCACAGTATCAGCCTTTTTTGGAGACTTTGGAGTCAAAAAGAAATTCAATTGGTCAGAGCGATGCATTGGGAGAGCTTGATAGCTTAATTGGATTGTCAAGTGTTAAACAAAGCATTCATCGAGTAATTGATAGAGCAAAGATGGAAAAAGAGCTTGAACGTAGAGGTATTTCCCATCAGAACTATTCCATGCATATGGTTTTTTCCGGTTCTCCTGGTACTGGAAAGACAGTTGTTGCAAAGCTCTTTGGTCAGATTATGAAAGATAGTGGAATTCTTAAGGAAGGTAGAGTTATTTCTATTTCTGCAAGTTCAATTCAGTCAATGACTAATTTTTCCAATATTATTGAGTCGGCCTATGGTTCTGTATTATTTATCGATGAGGCTTATACTTTGGGTCCTGATGCTGTTGCAGAGCTTATTGCCCAAATGGAGAATCATCGCGATGAGCTTATTGTTATTCTCGCGGGGTATTCTAGGCATATGCAGGCACTGTTAAGTTCTAACCCAGGTTTTAAATCAAGAATTGGAGAAGAGATTTATTTCCCTGATTACTCCGAGCAGGAGCTGCTAGAGATTTTTAAATATATGGTTGTTCATAGAGGAATGACTATTGATGACGAAGCCCTTTCTTGTGCTCGAGATATTTTTGCACGTATCGGAAAAGCTGGCGATCAGGGAAATGCTCGCTATGTACGACAGATTTTTGAGAAGGTTGAGGGTAATCAAAAGATTCGCCTGTTTAATTCTTTTGATGATGTAAGTACAATCCCTGATGAGGAACTTATAAAAATTAATGTCTCTGATTTTAATGACGTTGCCCCCTTGGCTCCATTGGCTCAGGGGACTAAAGATAGTGCGTATTATCAAAAATCATCAGCTGAGCAGCTGATGGAACTGATTGGTCTTTCCGATGTAAAGAAGGTAATTCTAAAGCGAATTGACTTTATGAGGGCACAAAAAATTCAGCGTGACCGAGGAAAATCAACCTCTTTTGTTCCTGCTCATATGGCATTTTTGGGAAATCCCGGTACAGGTAAAACTGAGGTAGCTAATTTACTTGCCCATATTTTGGTTGAGAAGAATTTGCTTTCTGTTGGAAAGGTAATTCAGGTACCAGCTGTTTCGCTCATTTCACTACCTTCTGCAATTCCTTCTTTATTTGAAAATGCTCGAGGTTCCATTATTTTTATCGATGAGGCTTATACGTTACTTTCTTCTCCAGCAGCTATTTCGAGTATGGTTGAGTCAATGGACCGTTATAAAAATGAAGTAGTTGTCATCATGGCTGGTTATTCAGAGGAAATGAATGAACTTTTTTATTCTAACCCAGGTTTGGTGTCAAGAATTCGCAGTCAGATTTATTTTCCAGACTACTCTGATGACGAGCTTGTTCAAATTTTTGAGCTCATGTGTTTGCAACGTGAGTATCAATATGATTCAGAAATGCTTAAGCTGGTAAAACAATTTATATCTACTCAGGACAAAGATAGATATTTTGGCAATGCTCGTTTTGTAAGAAATCTTGTTGAAGAGATGATGCTCAATGAGGGAGCAAGAACAGTCCGTCTTTGTGATTCAGAAGGCGAAGATGCCATTAATGATAAGAATCTTAAATTCTTTACGAAAGATGACTTTGAAGAGGCATGTACTTCTATTCAGCAAGAGATTAAAAGAAATAAAAAACTCACTCTCGGATTTAAGTAAGGTAGATGATTTGCTTGTTAATGGCTGGCGGATTGATATGGTGCCAATCGTTATGAATTTGGTATGAAGATATGCATGTACGTTTTTACGTACATACTAAATATTTCTTACTGATTACTATATGCATGGTTAAAGAAATTGATGTTTCTAAACAAAGGAGGAATATGAATACATCAACTACACTCAACAAAAAGATGATTAGCAGGGAAGCATTCATTGCTGGTATTGCAGCCTTATTCATTGCGGTGGTGATGATTACTGGTTGTAGTTCTGCAAAATCAAAGGTTGTTGGTGCATGGAGTGGTTCGGCATCTATTGGAGTTGCACAGGCTTCTGTGACACTTAACTTAAAATCTGATGGAACAGGCACTTATTCCACTACAGGTGGTGTTTTAGGCATTAATTCCAATCAATCTGGAAAGATTACTTGGGAGCTTAAGGATAATACTTGTGTCATTACGGATGACAATGGTAAAAGCATGACTTTCCAGCTTTCAGAAGATGGAAGCACCATGATGGATGATTCGATTGGATTAACGCTTACTAAGAATTAAGAAGAGTGCATGTGGTCTAACGTTGGATGACCTTCTCGTCTTCTCTAGGTTACATCACAAAAATTGATGTAAGAGAAGCACTCCAGTAATGTAAAAGAAATGCGGTTATTTCCTAGAATATAGTCACCATAACAGATTCAGAAAGGAAATAACCGCAATGCTAGCTTTACATGAATCTGAGCTTTTATACACTCCAAGATCACAAATTAGATTTCAATAGTACTGCACGAGTACCGCTTAAAGACTTAGTAAATACCGTAATGGTCAGTCAAGTAGAAGAGCTTGGTTGTGTTCGTAATGGATACCGTGAGTGAAGTTTGTAACTGCACTCGATACTCTCACTTTAAATGTACCTAAGCTCCGTGAAGGAACATACTTTCCTGACGAAATCGTTAGCAAATGGAGTAGATGTAACACGGTCCCTACACCACTTTTAGGAACGTAATAGAACAAAGCCAAACGGCTTAACAAAAAGGAGAAACAATGAGGGTACGAATGATCGACAATATTACTGGTAAGGTTGTTAGGGTTGCAAAGCAATTTTCTAAGGCTGCTGCAAATGTGCCAAAGACGGTAGCAACTGTAGCAAAGACTGGCACTATTGCGCAAAAGGTTGCTATGGGAGTTGTAACAACTGGTCTTGTTGCGGGCGGTGTAACTGGTGTTGTTCTTAACATTCCAACGCAGGCGCCCGTTCCAGAGCAGAAGCCATCTGTTACACAGCCTGAAAAGGCGGAAGAGGTTAAGCCTGCTGAGGAGGTTAAGACTGAGGATACTAAGCCTGCAGAAGAGACAAAAACCGAGGAAACTAAGCCTACTGAGGAGACAAAAACCGAGGATACTAAGTCCGCTGCACCTGTAGGACATTACGAGTCTGTTCAGAAGAGTAAATATGTTGAGGATGGTACTTATACTGTAGTTACCCTGACTGATGATGACGGTGATCCTATTACCTTTACTACATCTTTTGGTACTTCTTCAGACGCACAGTTTAGTACTCAAGCAGAGGCAGAGGCGTATCTCAACTCGCAACACCAAGCACTTACACAGCGTACTGGTCGTAAAAGTGTCCTCCCTGGTAACACTGGCCGTGGTTTTAATGTCGGTGAGACTCAAACTAAGGGCCATACAGAGTATTGGACTGAGGACGTTTGGGTTTCAGGGAATTAATTAAAATCATTTAACTAGCCCATCTACCGATAAAACAACGCCGTTCATGTGAGCCCCATCTGTTTGGACAGGTGGGGTTTCTCGTCAGACGTATAGTTTAAGTACTGTGGGCTTGACGTGCGAAATCATGTGACGCGCGGCGCCATGTAACATACGGCATCATAGGGTGCGTACGGTCTTCTGACGTGCGGAATCATGTGGCGTGCAGTATCGGCAGAATCGGGGCGAGAAATGCAAAAGTTACAGAAACGTTTTATGACGGTCTTGAACGTGTTTATGACGTTGGTGCTCTCGTTTGCGCTGGTAGGGTGCAACGTGTTTCCGTTCCTGCAGAACAACCCTGCCCAGCAAGCAACGCAGTCGTCAATCACAACGGGGGAAATCGAGGCAATACACGAGCCTAAATTTGGCGGCAGCTACCTGGATATCGCCATCGATGATTTTAATAACCTGGGCTTTGAGTACGGCGACAGCGTGGACGTTACGTTTAGTAACGGATACAAGCTCTCCGATATTCCGTACTACAACGGCAATTACACCAAAACCAACGAGCCCCTGGTTGTTGCATATCCAGGCTACCCTTACGTCTATGTGTGCGTAAATAATGGCGAGCCTCTATGGGAAAGCGCTGGTCTTAAGGCGGGAGATACGGCTACGGTGACGCTCCACGAGAAGCAGAAGTATGCAACGGTTCAGAAGGCTTTGAGTGCAACGTACACCAATAATCGCTCCGACTACGCAAGTGACGAGGTCTTTGCTAACTTCCGCCCCATGAAAGGTGGAAATATTGCTGAGGGCGTGGTGTATCGCTCGGCGTCTCCTATTGATAACCAGAACAATTGCGCGCCTTACGCGGCCGATCTTGCTCAGAGGTCTGGTGTGCAGTTTATTCTGGACCTCGCGGATACCAACGAAGAGATCCAGGGCTATTACCAGAATGCGGACTACGACATTACGTGGCATAAGAGCCTGTATGATGCGTTGAACGTTGCCGCTCTTGATCTCAACGCTAATTACCGTGGCGCCCAATATGCCCACCGCCTGGCAGCGGGTCTTCGAGAGATAATTCTGCATAAGGGACCATTCCTTATCCATTGCACCGACGGCAAAGATCGTACGGGCTTTGTCTGCGCTCTTCTCGAGGCACTTTGCGGCGCATCCTACGATGAGATGCGCGACGATTACATGATTACTTACGACAACTATTACGGCATTAACGAGAAGGACGATAAAGCTCGCTACGATGCCGTTGTTGACGTGAAGTTCGACGACATTGCTCGCTGCATTGCTGGCCTGCCTACGTATGGTTCGCTTGAGGGCGCGGATTATGCAGCTGGCGCTCGCAAGTATCTGACCGATGCAGGTATGACTGAGTGGGAGATCAACAAGCTCATCGAGCGGTTAACAAACAAGTAGCGGGTGCGGGTCACGGCGTGCGGGTCGTGGTGCGCGCTGCGGGTGCGGGCTGCGCTGCGAGTGCGGGTCGCGGCAAAAACTGGCTGGTTAGTTGCCTGGCGAGAAGACCGGTTTTCTCGCCAGGTTTTTTGAGTAGGGTATTTGAAGAAGGGTTTAGTGCTCTCTACAGGTGAATTTTATGTAAATGACTTTACGAGAGACGGCTTTCGTTGTATTTGTTATAAGATTCTCACTTCTGAATTTTGTAGGGATTTACGTGCTGTTTTGGGGACTGTATGACTGTAATGGATGGTCTTGAGAAAAAACTTATGCCCATGGCAGAGGCAGTTAGTAAGAACAGGTATCTTCTTACTATGCGCGACTCGTTTGCCATGCTCATGCCAATCCTTATTACTGGATCAATGTTTACGCTGGTAGGTAATTTACCTATCCCGGCGTGGGTTGATTTCTTAAAGGCAACGTCGTTTCAGGGTAAATCGATTTTCTCGCTATTGGCTATTCCTTCTGCATGCACCATCTCACTTATGGCAGTGTATTTAGCGTTCAACATTGGCTTTAATTTTGCCGAGCAGCTTGGGCTTAAAGACCGTGGAGCAGCGGGTATTGCCTCGCTGGCTAGCTGGTTTATTTTGATGCCTCAAGTAACCGAGTTTCTGCCTCAGGGTGCTAGCCAGCCATTTTTGGTGGAGAGTATTCCTCTTGCGTGGACGGGCGCAAGAGGTGTATTTGTCGCGATTATCGTAGGCTTCTTTTCGGTGTCTGTTTTTGGTTTTGTCATCAAGAAAAACTGGGTCATTAGGATGCCTAAGGGCGTCCCCTCGTCTGTCTCACTTGCGTTTAGCGCACTGATTCCGATGGTGCTTACGTTTACGGTAGTATGGCTGATTGGTGTTTTGTTTGCCATTACCCCTTGGGGAGATGCTTTTACCTTCATTTATTCGATTCTACAAGCACCTTTAACACTCCTTGGCGGAACCGTTTGGGCTCTTGCAATTGCATACATTTTGCAGGGCGTGTTCTGGTTTTTTGGCATCAATGGATCTAACATTACCAGCCCTATTTTCACACCGATTCTGACTGCGCTTACGCTGGAAAATCAGGCTGCTTTTACCGCTGGTGCAGCTCTTCCAAATGTTATCAATCGCGAGTTTGATTCATTTTTTGTAACGTATGGTGGTGGTGGATCAACGTTCTCGCTCCTGATTGCGATGTTTTTGTTCTGCAATTCTGCTCGTGTTAGAGACATTGCAAAGATTTCTATTGTTCCTGGTATTTTTGGTATTAACGAGCCTGTCATTTATGGTTTGCCTATGGTTTTGAATCCCATTATGGTGCTTCCTTTAATTTTTACTCCGGTAGTAAACATTGTGGTGGCATGGTTTGCTATGAGTACAGGCTTGGTACCGCTGTGCAACGGAATTATGCTGCCCTGGAGCACGCCTCCACTAATCTCAGGATTTCTTCTGTGTGGATGGCAGGGCGCTGTATTACAACTGATACTTATTTCGCTTGGCGTAGCAATCTACCTACCATTTATTAGAACTTTGGATAGGGAGTTTCTTAAGGAAGAAAAAGGGACTGAGGCAGAAACTACAATTTAGGTGCTTATAGTCCTAGTGTGCATTGCTGCGCAGCTTGATTGGATTATGAAAGATCAGTTTGGAGTAGAAAAAAGAGCCTCGTAGGGAGACTCTGTTAGATGTGGCTATTTTGGATGAGGTAAATAAATACCTTCTGCGAAAACATCGTTCTTATCGAGAAGTTCTTGTATTCTTCTGGCAACCGAAGTATCCCCATCGATGGCTTTTCTGTAGTAGTTGGCCATTAGTATGTGAGCGTAAACGCTCTTGGGGTCAAAGCTAATGTCTTTTGGGCGAAGTTTTTTCTGAACTGGACATTGGATTCGCATGGGTCTATTCCACAGTTGACGATGATGTGCACATAAATTTCTTAGTACATGTAAAGAATGAACAACACTTGAAAAAGGTTTCCATTGGACGCTAAGTGATTTAGCTACTCTTTTGGTTACTTCAATATTAGCTGAATAGCTAATCATATTAGAAATTCTTCCAAAGGAGAGGACCTCTACAGCAACC
>ERZ773037.320-NODE-320-length-26388-cov-5.385410_pt1 | contig 26388 bp, 18 predicted proteins | sample MGYA00511466_ERZ773037 | MGnify/ENA primary metagenome ERZ773037 (study PRJEB29015, sample SAMEA2738146) | human oral metagenome | biome: human oral; feature: human-associated habitat; material: saliva | place: China | collected 2202 ... | reverse complement strand
TGAACTTATCAAGTGACTCTGCGTCATCTCTCTCGTAGAAATCTGCGTATAGCATAGGAACGAGCTTGAATGGACATGCGTGGTGGCAACGTCCACAGTTGATACATCCTGTCTCGGTCTTAACTGTAGCCGATTCCTTGCCGAAGCATAGAAGAGAACCTGTATTCTTAACAGTTGGAGTCTCATCCGAATGAGTTGCACGCCCCATCATAGGTCCGCCCATTACGATTTTCTTAGGCTCCTGCTTATATCCGCCACAGAACTCGACAACATCAGCGATGCGAGTTCCGATTGGAACGAATACGTTCTTAGGCTCCGCAACAGCATCTCCATCTACAGTAATTCTCCTCTGCACAAGCGGCATGCCCGTTCTAAAGTACTGTCCTAGGATAGCGATTGTAGATACATTACAAAGGATTACTCCCAGCTGTGCCGGGAGCACACCGGCATTCATAACCTGACCGGTTGTCTCATATACAAGCACACGCTCGGCACCCTTAGGATATCTCGACTGCAGCTTGCATACCTCAATGTTATTGATACCGTTCTGCTGAATCAGTCTGTTCATATTGTCGATGGCATCAGGCTTATTCTCCTCGATGCCGAGAATTCCATTCTCGAGGTTGAGATACTTCATCGTTAGAAGCATACCGTCGAGGACATCCTGTCCATCCTCTACCATCACTCTGTTATCGCCTGTGATGAATGGCTCGCATTCAGCACCGTTAATAACTAAATACTTACACTCGTCTAGATTCTTTGGATCCATCTTGATGCTCGTTGGGAACGAAGCACCTCCTAATCCAACCATACCACTAGCTCGTACTGCCTTGACAAAATCCGCATGATTTTCAACGCGAGGAATCTGCACCTCTTCGCTGACATCCTGCTTCTTATCAGTCTCAATTACAATATGTGTCTCCATTCCGCCCATAGAAGAACGTACTGACGTAATATCGGTAACCGTTCCGGAAACGCTGGAATGAACCGGTGCGCTAACGAAAGCTTCTGTGTCACCGATCTTCTGACCGACCTTGACATAGTCGCCCTTAGCAACGAGAGGCTGACAAGGAGCACCAATGCTCTGCGACATGCAGATTTCAACCACATCCGGAATCGGCATCACTTCGGTCTCACGACCTGCAGTATTCTTGTGATGCTTAACCAAAATGCTTGGTAAATGTTTACCTTGGCTCATCCTTAAGAACCCTTCCTTTCTTAGATTCGTACAAATAATATCCATTGCATAAGAGAAATTATACATCAAAAATACGTATAAGTCATCTTAAACTTCCTTGAAATCTTCACATTCAGGCGCAACTTTTATTCTTCCCTCTTCATCTACTCCGAGAACCACATGTTCTGCTACTAACTGATCTCTGACGTACAAGATAACATCTCTGCTGAGCACTTCACCCGGGCAGGCGATAGGGCTGCCCGGCGGATATGGGACCAGAGATTCGTATAAGACTCTCCCTTCTGCGCTGTAAAGCGGCACGGTTTCATATCTGTCCGGAATTCCGCACTGCTCCAGCATTGCCGAAAGCGCGGGATTCCGGGCAGGAGATGGAGAGTCCGCGGCTTTGCTGCTTGAATTCACAGCTTGCGAGGCGGAGTCCGCGGCTTTGCTACCCGCCTTCTCGATCTGCAAAGCGACTTCCGCAATTTTGCTATCCGCCTTCGTGTATTTAGAGGTGGAATCTGCAATTTTGCCACCTGAAGCCCCCGCCGAATCGGAATCCTGCAATTCGGTGCGGCGGATTCCGCCGCTATACTGCACCGAGATCTCACGCAAGGCGGCCAGCATATCCTCGTAGTCGCCTCTCTCGTTGCCGATTCCGGTCATCATCATTGCGTAGCCGCCGTGCGTGAGTTCAACCCAGATGTTCCGCTTCCGGAGCTCCTCCGCCAGCTGATCTCCGGATAGACCGAGGGCTGACATTGTGAGATTTATCTTGGTATTGTCCAGTTCCGGACGCCGGATGAGATTGAGCCCTCGGATCCTGGCAGCCTCGCGGTAGAAATATTCGACGTCTGCTGCCCAGCTCTTGACCAGATTGTAGCCGTCCATTCTGAGTATCTGCTGATTGATGTCGAGGCTGCCCATCAGCAAATAACTCGGGCTGGTTGTCTGCAGCATGCGGATGAGCTCAGCTATTCGCGGAACATCCGGCCTCTCGGTGCAGATGTTGAGAATTGCGGAGCCGGTAAAGGACAGCAGGGTCTTGTGCGTGCTGTCGACAACGATGTCGGCTCCGCAATTCTCTGCCGCTCTGCAGCCCGCAGACAGTATCAATCTCTCGGGATCAGAACTCGGATTGCCGCTATTGCCACCGGCAGCAGCCCTGCCGTATTTGCTACTATCCAATCCCCTCAATCCCTGACTGCTGCCAGCGGGCTGCGGCGCACCGTGCGCACCGTCCCGCCTCAGGTAATCAAAAAATTTGAGGTGTGCACCGTGCGCCTGATCCACAATAAGGATGCGGCCGTGCAGGTGAACAATATCAGCAATCCGTTCAATATCAGACAGCACACCGTAGTAATTCGGACTGGTCACCAGCACGGCCTTAATCATAGGATCCGCCATCAGCGCTGCTTCTATCCTGTCAGGATCCAATCCCAGCTGCAGGCCGGTCTCCTCATCAAGCTCAGGCATTATATAGGACGGATTTATACCCCCGAGCCTGAGAGCCCCATAAACTGACTTGTGCGAGTTCCTGCCCATCAGCAGAGTATCCCCCCTTGGAACAGTAGCCAGAATAGCCGCCATCAGACCTGTGCTGCTTCCATTTACGAGAAGCTCGGTGTGTTTGACCCCGTACAGACCGGCGTAGCCGTTCATAATATCCTTGATGCGCTCCCGCGGCTGCTGCAGCGCGTCCGCACCCGGGATCTCGGTTATATCATTGCCCATAACAGTCTTGACGAAGTCGCCAAAGCCATATATCCCGTACAGCGTACTCCTGCCCTTGTGCCCCGGCATATGGAACGAAATCGGGCGTGACTCCTTGTGATATATCAGAAAATCCGTAAGACTTATTTTATTTTTCATATTTTCTATTCCTCCGCTTCCCGCTCTCCGTTTCAGCAATTCAGCTGCCACGCAGCTTTGGTCGGTATACATCACGTTGGTGTGTGTTTCTGCAGCCGATACATGGACTGCACATTCCCCTCAGCACGATGCCGTAAATGCAGTTCCTGAAATCCCTGAAATCAATGTGTATTTTTACAAATTGTGCGCATTGATACTAAAGTATGCATCGCAATTTGTTCTTGCTCTTGTAAGTAAAAAGCACAAAGAGCAGATGCGACCTTATGGGTCATCCAATCCTTGTGCTTACGTCGCATTTCCAAAGGTAGGTGCGTATATGCGCATATATAACTCGTGTACGAGCTGTGATTATTCAATTTAAACTGTATCGGTCAGTGACCAGCTTATCCATCGTCCTTTGAACCTCATTCGCATTCAATTTAAACTGTATCGGTCAATGCCGATTACCGGCTCGGCACACATCTCCGGACTTCCGGGCAATTCGCTGTTGACAATTCGCCGTTGAACTGATAAACGGTCTGTTGCTGAACCGCAGATAAACCTCTGCTGTACAGACATAACTGTCACGCATTGGCATCACACACAATCCGGCACCTAACTTACAGATAATCCGCTCAGGATCGACAGACAATCTGCCACCTGACAACAGCTATTCCCATGTACGGTCTAAACATGTAAGGATGCTTCGGAGTACAGGATTCGCAAGTTAATCGATAACAGATCTTCCCATGTATGGTCTAAGCACCTTCGGCACTACTACGCTGCCGTCTTCCTGCTGGAAGTTTTCGAGAATTGCTGCAACTGTTCTGCCGACTGCGAGGCCGGAGCCGTTGAGAGTGTGAACAAACTCAGGCTTAGCCTTTTTCTCTCTTCTGAAGCGGATATTGGCACGTCTCGCCTGATAATCCTCGAAGTTTGAGCAGCTGGAAATCTCTACGTAACGGCTGTAGCTCGGCATCCATACCTCGATATCATACGTCATAGCTGAGGAGAATCCGAGGTCACCTGTGCATAGCCTAACCACTCTGTAAGGGATACCCAGTCTCTGCAGTATCTCCTCTGCATCATGCGTCAGCTTGTCCAGCTCTTCATACGAGTTGTCCGGGTTTACAAACTTGACCATCTCAACCTTGTTGAACTGGTGCTGTCTGATCAGTCCTCTGGTATCTCTGCCTGCGGAGCCTGCCTCCTTGCGGAAGCACGGCGTGTAAGCCGTGTAGTACACAGGCATATCTTCCGGCTCGATGATTTCATTTGAATGAAGATTTGTAACAGGTACCTCGGCCGTCGGGATCAAGAATAAATCCTTGGCCGGCACGTAGAACATGTCGTCCTCAAACTTGGGCAGCTGACCTGTTCCGGTCATGGCATCGCGGTTAGCCATAAAAGGCGGCAGTATCTCGGTGTAGCCCTGCTCCTCGGTGTGGAGGTCGAGCATAAAATTGATAACCGCTCTCTCGAGCTTAGCGCCAATGCCCTTGTATACTGTAAATCTCGCGCCGGAAATCTTGGAAGCGCGCTCGAAATCAAGGATATCGAGATTCGTACCGATATCCCAGTGTGCCTTTGGCTCAAAGCTGAACTCGGTCGGCTCGCCGAACTTGCGCATCTCGAGGTTCTCTGTATCGTCCACCCCCTCCGGCACATCAGGATTAGGGGTGTTAGGGACGTTGAGCAGTGCATTGTGCAGTTCATCCTCCACTTCGCTAACCTCTGCGTCCAGAGTCTTGATCTTGGAACTCAGTTCCTTCATCTCCGCAAACAGCGCCGAAGTATCCTCGCCTGCCCTTTTGAGCTTAGGCACCTCGCGAGAGGCCGTATTCTGCTTATTTTTGAGCTGCTCAACCTCTGCGAGAAGTTCTCTTCTCCTCGTATCAAGCTTTAGCACATTGTCTATGCCGAAATCACCCTTGCCGCGTCTTTCGACTGCAGCCTTAACGCTGTCAAAATTCTCTCTGACTCTCTTGACGTCAAGCATTTCGTAACCTCCCTCTTCCTGCATCTTCCCGGTACATTCCTGAATTACTTAAATATTTAAAACAGATTCTTTATATAAGTGCTGTATGCACTCCTCAGCTCTTCGACCATCTCCTGAATCTTGAGCTCATAATCAGCAGCCGCATCGTAGTCACGGTTGTCGAGAGCCTCGCGTGCCAGTGTCAGAAGCGACTTGCTGTCGATGGAGTCCTTGCCGAGCTCGATTCGGAGCGCATTGACTCTTCTCCAGTTCATTATATCATAATCGGTTGCCTCAAGCTCATTGTGTCTCTTCTTGCAGTTTCTGACAAAATCCATCGAATTTGGCAGAATCCTATCGCGGTACTCCATCACCCACTTCATCGACATCTGAGCACGGTACGACATCACCACGTCTCTGGCGGTATCATCTCCGCCGGTGATTTTGGCAATCTCCTCCTCGGTCGTGTCAAATGCTCTCAAATTCTCCCACACTGTAGCCGGAGCCTTTCCGAACAGACGTGTTCTCTCTTCCTTCGTGAGGCATTCAAACACATTGAGCTCGGTCCTGTATTCTCTGTCCCTCTCCAGATAGAAGTCCGCCTGTCCGGCCTTCTTGGATATAGACTCTGCGAGCTCTCTTGGTGTCTTGCCGGCCGCCAGGACAGCCTCGATTCCGTCGAGCATAAGCATGAATGCAGCTCCGACAACCAGATATGTGTTGCTATGCGGATTAGGCGATCGGAGTTCGAATCTGGTAGCCATCGGGTTCTTCTGGTCTCTCACCAGGCCGATCAGAACAGTTCTGTTTCTGGACGGTGTCACGCAATCCTTACCGAGAGAAGTTACAATGCAGACCGGAGCCTCATATCCCGGCTTGAGCCTTCTAAACGCATCGTGAGTCTGCGCCACAAACGGATTGAGCAGCTCATAATTCTTGAGGATTCCCATCAGAGCGCCAAAGCCTACAGGGCTCATGTACTCGTTCCGTCTATCCTTTGACTCGAACAGGTTGACCCTCTCGCCTGACTTAAGCTTAGCCGATACGCCTAGGTGAGTGTGCTCTCCGCTGCCTGCCACGCCCGGCATCGGCTTGGCGAGGAAGGTTACCTCGAGGTTGTTTGCGCGGAACACATCTCTGACGATGTGCTTGATCTGACCTTCGTTATCTCCCGCCTGAACCGGGCTCGAGAATTTCCAGTCTATCTCCAGCTGCTCCATGATATGGTCGTAATTTCCGGAGTTGCCCATCTTGGCTCTGACCCCGCCGACCTCCTTGTGTCCCATCTCTACGCCAAAGCCGTAGCGGTCGAGAATCTCAAGGGTCTGTTCAAGGGCTGTATTTACCGGTCCGATAGTCCTCTTCCAATATTGTTCCTTGAGCTCCTGTGAGGTGGACAGCTGATCTCTGTCCGCTTTGTCGTCCGGTGTCTTAACCCAGAACTCCAGCTCTGTCGCACTGGTCAGCGTTATCTCGTCAATGTCATCCACTGAACTGATGCCGTCCAGATAATCTACAACGTATGGGTATTTATGAAGCAGTCCCACAAGCCTGCTTGCGAACTTATCTATCGCTTCCTTGCAGAATATACGCGAACCGACCATTCTGTCGTTGTTGTGTCTGAGGAATGATGGGATTCTCAAAGTTCCGATTGGCAGACCTGTCGCATAATCCATGTTGCTGAAATTATACTCAACGTACCAGTTGACTTCCTTATCCGGAAGAATGTCTACTCTGGCATTTGCAAGGTTGGCAATCTCAGGAAGCGCAACGCTGGATCCGTCCGTCTGAACTCCGTTTTCCAGCATTCTCCCCATATCGTCTATGAACGTCTTGATTGGAATCTTCTCATCTGTGAAATGACCTCCAAGGTCTACTCCCGCAAATGATACGAACTTAACCTCGGGGTGCGCTTTCAGCACCTCCTGTACCGACGCAATCCCATGCTCATCAGCCGGAATTGTAAAGAGCATCTTCTCCAGATCGAAGTTTATCATGTCTCTCTCCTTATCTAATAAAGTTCAAATTACTTGGTAAGCTGATCCAGATAGCCTGACAGCTGATCTAAATATTCTCCATAAGCCTTCCAGTCACCTTCCTTCTGCGACTTGATGGCGTTATCGTAAGCTTCCTTGGCCTTGACAATCAGCTCGTCCTTGCTTGCGCCGGAGTTACCGCTCGACGCTGCTTGACTGCTTGTGCTGCCTGTATTCCCGGCCCCATCACCGAACAGGTTCTCCAGCGCCTCATCGAGTGTCGATGCGTATGCAATCTTGTCGCCGTACGCAACGATAACTCTTCTGACCTCCGGAATTGCCTGGTTAGAAGCCTCGAGGTATACCGGTTCGACGTACATGATGGAATTATTTACAGGAATTACAAACATGTCGCCGCGCCTATATGTTGTACCCGACGAATTCCAGAGCGAGAATTCCTTGGCGATCTCGGAGTTCTGGTCTATCTGCGCCTCGACCTGCATAGGACCGTACACTGTCTTGTTCTTAGGCAGCTTGTACACGACGAGCTTGCCGTATTCATCTCCGTCATTTCGCGCCATCATGATGGCTGTCATGTTCTGCTTGGACTTAGGTGTAAACGGAATCATATTGATAAATTCCGCTTTCTTCTCGCCCGGCAGGTTGAAGATGAAGAAGCTGGAGCTCATCTGCTTCTCCTTCGTGCCGTATATCTGATGGGCAACGTCCCACATGTCTTCCTTCTGGTAGAATACCTTGACCTCGTTCATATGATACTTGGTATAAGCATTGGACTGAATATTGAGAAGCGTCGAAGGATATTTGAAATGCTTCCTGATTCCCGCAGGAACCTTATCACTGCTCTTAAACAGCGTTGGGTATATTTTGGCGTACGTCTTGGCAATAGGATCGTTGTTATCCACCACGTAGTAGTTCACATCGCCGTTGTAAGCGTCTACAACAACCTTAATTGAGTTCCTGATATAGTTCGTCGTTCCAATCTGACCGGAATATGGTTCAGAGTAAGGATAGTTGCTGCTGGTCGTGTAAGCGTCAATAATCCAATATAATTTGCCATCGACAACTGTCATATATGGATCCTTCTCGTAGTCGAGATAAGGCAAAATCTTGTTAACCCTCTCGAGTATGTTACGGTTGATGATGATCCTCGAATCCTTGTTGATGTTCGACGACACAAGCATCTGCATGCTGCCCTCTCTTATGGAGAAGAGCAACCTGTTGATAAATCCGAGCTTAATGCCCGCCTTACCCTTGTACCTGGTATACTTGTTAGCATTTCCGTCCGGATAATCGAACTCCTGCTCGTCGCCGTTAACTATGATGTAATTGTTGGTGAGCTCACCGAAGTATATCTCCGGTCTCCTGATCTTGATCTCCGGTATGCTTGACTCCGGCGGAATGTTCTTGATCATTACATCCGGCTGCCCGTTCGCCGTAACCGAGTTGACCTTGGACAGCGCTACTCCATACCCGTGAGTGTATTTGAGATGCTTGTTGATCCATGTGTCGCTGATTTTGTTCTCGTTAATTTCTCTAGTCGAAAGGTAGGCCTGTGTCTCTGAGCCGTTGATCTCGTATCTATCTACGTCGACGTCATTGAAGTCGTAGTACTGACGTATACTCTGCGTCTGATTGTAATAATCCTTTACAGGCTCATAATCGTTAATCCTGATATTGCTCATTGTCGGCTTGTTGTTAGCAATATCCGCTGCAGTCAGATTGTTATCCGCTGCAAAGGAATCCACCTTAATCTTGTCAAGTCCGTACGCGTGGTTCGTATACTCGATGTTGTTCTTGATATACTTGCTTTCCTTGTTGATCTCGTCAGGAGTTACTATCAGGCTCTGTACACCGAGCTTGAGTGCAGTGCCGATAACCAGTACGCCAATCATGATAGCGGGGATCCTTATCAGCTTCCGATACTCCTTCTTGTGCACGTGTCTGACAAGCGTGACAGCTCCGATAACGGAGAGAACTGTTATCAAGATATAAGCCTTCTGGGTAATAGCGATATCTGTAAATCCTGCGCCATAGACCGTGCCTGTGTGTGCATGCAGCAGGGTAAACTGCTTGAGCACAAAATGTATTCCGAGCATGATATAGAAGATAACACCCAGAATCATCGCCTTTCCGGACGCCAGGCTGAACAGATGATCGATGTTGAGACGGTTGACCTCTCGCCTCTTCGCTCTTCCCTTACTGTTCTCCTTGGTGACGCCCTTGACAAACTTGCGAGCCATATCTTCGAAGGGATCTCTGCGCTCAAACGGTATGCTGTTATCCGATCTGTCGTAGTTCTCACGCTCCTCGTCAGCTGTATTTCCAAACTCCTCAAAATCATCATCTCTATCGAATCTGTCGAAGATATCCGGTGTCCTGACGGACAGCAGGATTGCATAGTAGATGAGAGTTACGATTACGACTCCGACGATAACGAAAATCGCAATCGAGTTGAGCTTGGTAAGGAACTCGAGCTTAAACACATAAAAAGATATATCCAATCCGAATATCGGATCCTTGAGGCCAAACTTCGTAGAATTTGCGAACATCAGGAATGACTGCCATGTGTTTGTGGCGGAAACAACTGCAGCAATGAGACCAAATACCACTGAAACCACCCAAGACAGCACGTTGAGTCTGTGCATGTTGGGAATCTCATGTGACTCTATCTTGCTGAAATAGCCCTTACGAAGACTGTTGAGGTACAGTCTAACCAGTAGTCCGGCGATTATGAATATCGGAATACCGAGCTTAACCTCGGTCAGAATCTGTGTCCAGAATACCCTCGTGAAGCCCAGCTCGCTGAACCACATCCAGTCAGTCAGGAAGCCTACGCAGGTGCCGAGCACAATCAGAATCAGAAGCACAAACAGCAGAACGCTACGTAATCTCCTGCCGCGCTTCTTTTTACCTGAGTGGTCCTCCGACCTTTTAAATTTTCCAAAATTATCCAGTATACGCATGATTTTCTCCAAAAACCACATAATGCAGCGGTAGCTGATAAGCCTGCCGCTGCATTTACGTTTAAATTACCCTTACAATAGCAATTCAGATTTATCACCCAGCGATGCGAAATTTGTAAATTTTCCAATGATTCCGCTAATCTGTTGGGCGATGCCGCTATCCGGTGCAAAGTTGAGTATCAGTATTACCACCAGCAGCAGAACCAGTAATATCGCTACAATTACTGCTATTACAGTGAGCACACCGCCTTTGCCTACTTCATCATCGTCGTCATCGACAACTGTAGGATCTGCTGCACTTGCTGCGCTAACAGCCTTCTGAACGGGTGAGCTAACCAAGGTGGTGGCAGGCGTAACAGGCTCAGTCACGTTTGCACTCATGCTCAGCTCTGATCCTTCCTCATTCTTAGCAGCCTCAAGCTTAGCCGACTCTGCCTTAACTGCAGCCTCAACAGTCTCATGATGACCCTCAACTGCAGGAGTCTCCTCAGTCTCGTTCTCATCCTGATAGTCCGCAAGCACGTCTTCCATCAAAGTGTAATCTGCGCTTCCGTCCTGCAGCTTCTTGTACTCTTCATCGAGCAGCTGCTGGAATTCTTCGTTCTTGCGATATAGAGTATAGAATTTGTCGATCTTACGAGTTGCCTCCATACTCTTGTCATCTACGTCTTCTCCAAAGAGGTCTTTCTGAAGGTCATCAATCGACATAACCTCTTCCTGCGTCGGAGTATCCGCATCATCAGCAACTGCATAATTATTAGCATCTGCAACATCATCTGCCGAGAACAGTATATTTGCCTCTTCATCCGGTTCACCATCTATAGTGTCAAAGCCAAGTCCGGCAAGCTCTGTTTCTGCACTTGTAAGTCCGCCCTTTGCGGTCGAAGCGTCCTTGCCAAGCGCTGCTGCAGATTTTGTCTCGGCTGCAGGCGCAGCAGTCGGCGTTGCAACCGGCTCGTTTGTCAGCTCTTCAACTGATACGATGTCTCTAGACGGCAGCTCAACAGTTTCAGATGGATCTTTGCCGAGTAGCTCAGCTAATCTCCTCTGAAGATTTGCAATCTCGCTCTCGATTTCCTTAGCTGCTGCAGACTCAGCATCTGCCGTTGCAACTACTTCATCATTTGCTGTCCCGGCCTTAACCTCAACTGCCGCTTCAGAAGCATGTGTAACCGGCACCTTGACATCCGTCTCAGCTTCTACTGCTGAAACCACAGGTGCTTCAACCTTAGTCTCTGCCGACTTCACTTCATCACCGGAAGTATCCCCCATATAGAGCTCGGAATAGTTCACCGGCTCATCATAAGGAACATCTATATCCTCGTCACCAAACGTGAAATCATCAACCTCGACATCCTTAGGCTCTGTCTTAGGTGCGAGATCATACTCTGTCTCCGGTTCCTTGCTGTCGTCTGTAACCTCATCGTACGAGAATGTCTCCGGTTCATCGTCGTCATCCTCATCGTCAAGCTCTACGTCTTCAGCTGCACGCTCCTCGGCACGTGAGACTCTACTTGGCGTCACGTAGTCGAGATACTGACTTAAAGTTTCTTCGTCCTCATCTGTGTCTTTGATATCTACATCGAAGTTGAACAGGTCATCGTCGGTCTTGTCTGCCGGCTCTTCGTCCTTGTCATCGCTTCCGTGCATAAACTTAGACAGCTCGGACTCAAATTCATCCTCCGGAAGCTTAAACTCATCTCTGGTATCAGCCGCTGAAACGTGAACCATGTCGTCAACAAAGTTATGTGGCGGCTCTGCACGGAACACCTCCTCGTGCGACTTGCGACGAGCGTTGATATACTCATCGAAATCAGCCGAAGCTGCATCGAGTCTATCCGAAGCTTCCTTCTCACCTGATTCTGCTGCTTTCTCGTTCTGCTCGAGCTCAGCAACTATATCATCCTTGAGTTCTGTATAACCATGTGTATGTTCTCTGTCTGCGTCAGGAAGAATCGGTTCGCTGTAGTCAAAATCGTCAGCAGTCGACGCATCTTCAGCTGCCTTAGCCGCCTTCTCCCGTTCTTTCTTCTCCTGCTTCATAACCTCGATAAAATTCATCGTGCGTCCACGCCCGGCTGCCGGAGCAGCGGCAGAATCGCGCTTAATCATTTCCTCGAGCGGATCAACTGTCTCGGTCTTAACCTCGGGCTCGGCTGTCTTAGGCGCTTCCCACCCGGTATTGAATGCATTGAACGAATGAGTTGCCGTCTCCGTGTCTCCATCGTCTATGCCGGTTGTCTCCCAAGGCGATCTGACGTTTCTCACAGGTTTCTTATGACTCTCCTCGATCACCGAGCTCCAATCAAAAGAGACTGAAGAGACTGAGCCGGTTTTCTTCTTAGGCGCTGTAACTTCGGAGTCTACAGCTCCGAAACCAAAGTCGAACTTCGTAGAAGATTCGCTCTTGTCCATCATATTTCCTTCTGTATTCGACGAACTAAATGCTGTATGTTCGTGTACTGACTGTTCTGCATCGGGATTGATTCTTGCACCACATACGCTGCAAAATCTAGCGCCCTCTGCTACTTCGTTGCCACAATTGCTACAGAACATTATTACCTCCCAAATTGCTTAAGCACACACTTGATATACCATCCAGCATGCCCGGTTGTTAATCTTCTATAAAGATTCATTGGAAATTATACATCAAGGAAATATTAATATCAAGATTTCGCTTGCAATTAGTGGAATTTGCGCACTATATGAGTTAATTATCGGTAAATTATCCTGATTTTGCACTATCCTTTTGTGTTTCGATTCCGAGGCTATTTAATTGCACCGCGGCGATGGTGCTGCTCCCACGCTTTATTGACTGTCTCCGCCAATTCATTTATATAGCTGTATAATAGCGCACCGGCTCGATCATGATCTTGGATCAACGCCGGTAGTTCTTAGCAATCTTTATTGTTGCCGGCGGATACAGGCGGATACTTTTTTCAAAAAATCCCATTATTATGCTTGACGAGATATTAAATCGATGCTAGAATACATAAGCTGTCAGGCGGACAAATTAATATGTGTGATTAGCTCAGCTGGCAGAGCACCTGACTCTTAATCAGGGTGTCCAGGGTTCGAACCCCTGATCACGCACCACGCAAAACACCGCAATTCCAACGAGTTGCGGTGTTTTTCTGGGTCTATAATTTTCTTTGTGGTTTAAGGGATAGATATTCCGCAGATTGGAGTCTAAAATACACCGTGCCTATGCCAGCTTTTGTGGTGTAAGTGCGGTGCTTTTTCCCTTTGCCATGCTATCATTTTGGGGGAATCGAGAAAGCATGAAAGGAACTTAATAAATATACGAAAAAACTTATCATAAATATGTTTAACCTGGAACAGCATATATTGAACAACTGGATATTATATCGTGCGGTAATGAGAGTTTTGTAACTATTACATTACAAGTTAAACCTGCTGTTTGCCCTCGATGTAGTAACTACTCCAGCATAATCTACGATTTTTCTCATTAGTTCATAAATGCACAAGATTGTCAGTTAAGTATGTTAGTATTGATATGTGGAATACTTTATAGAGATATTGTCTCTGAGTATTTTCCTAAAGCAGTGATTTGCGTTGACAGTTTTCATGTCATACGAATGATTAATCATGCTCTTGCAGCTAAGCTCCTTTTGCCGAATGGCCTTCTATTTTTTAATTTTTTGCCACATATGCATTATCATCTAACACTTGTTTCTCAATAGTATTTTTTATTTTTACACCCAAAGCCAATACCGTTTCCATATCGGATACCGTACCTGTTCCGAAAGGGTTGAACGACGTATTCCCTGTAATAGTTCTGTATTCTTTTGGCCTGGCTCTAAATGATATATTATCTTCTTCAGTTCCTATATCTACATGGACCAGCTTATCGTTTGAAGCTTTTATTTTACAGGACAGGATTTTACCCGACACAACTTCCTTTTCATTTTTCCAAATTCTTATACTGAGCTCGTCTAAATTCACAACAAATTTATTTGCTGCATTTTTCCGAGCTTTCTTAATCAAAAAATATGTCAGATACAGTGCCGGCACAAATACAAAAGCTCTAAAGAGTAGCGGTGCGCTTCTGAAAGAAGCATACATTTCTGAATAAAATATTATCAAATAAGTTGTCAGCGCGGGAAGCAAAATACTTACCGGCAAGCATAACCCCATAACAATATCATCCTTTGATGTCCCGGCTACAAATTCAAACCTCTTCATTTTGTTTTATCCACTAATATCATCCTTCTACTACAATTTCAAATTCTCCAGCTTGTTGTCCTGTCGCTTTATCTTGCGCGTAGTCGTCCTGACGAAGTCCTCCTTGCGCACGTAGACCTCGCGTATACGCTTGAATGGGGCGAGTCCCATATTCAGCTCAGTGATCACGCCCTTGAGCAATGTCTCCAGCTCACCGTCCGCCGGAACGCTACCGAGCTCGTACTTTATCTCATCCTTGTCAGGCAGCAGCTGCACTGCAACCACGTCCTCGGCTTTGCCGGACGCAAAAACCATCGAATCGGAGATATAAGGATGTCTGTTGATATAATCCTCGATTTCCTCCGGATAAATGTTCTCCCCGGCCTTTGTGACGATTACGTTCTTGGCGCGTCCTGTCAGGAACAGCCAACCATCCTTATCAAAATATCCGACGTCCCCGGTTCTCAGCCAGCCGTCCTCAAGCACTGCCGAAGTCTCCTCGGGAAGGTTGTAGTAACCAAGCATGACATTTGGCCCCTTGTAGATGATCTCTCCGACACCTTTGGCGTCCGGGTTGATGATACGCACGATACCTGTCTCGACCGGAACTCCAACCGAGCCTGACTTATCGTACCTGGTCTTAGCAGAGCTCTGCGGAGTGCCTGTGATCAGCGGCGTGCATTCCGTCATACCGTAGCCCTGAAGCACGATGATACCGAAGTCTTCAAAATCCCTGCAAATATCAGGTGCCAGTGCTGCAGCTCCCGTGATAACTATGCGCAGCTTGCCGCCGAGCTCGTTGATAATCTGCTTGAATACTGTCCTGCTGACGTTGATACCGAACCTGCGTGCATTGCGGCTAGCCTTAACGGCTCTCCTGAACGTCTTCTCCTTACCGGACTTTTTGATAGTCTTCATGATGCGACCGTGAATCATCTCCAGCACCCTCGGTACTACGATGACTACGGTATTCTGCGCCTCGTGCATGTTCTTAACTATATATTTCATGCCCTCGCAGAACGCTGTGCTGGCTCCGCGGTAGAGTACCAGCAGCATTCCCAGTGTACATTCGTACGTATGATGGATAGGCAGGATTGACAGCGTCTTGTCCCACGGATGGATGTTGGCGATACGGCACACGTCCATGATGTTGACCGTGATATTTCGGTGGCTGAGCACCACACCTTTAGGGGTGCCGGTCGTTCCCGATGTAAACAGGATTACCGCCATGTCGTCAGGATTAAGCTCTGCATCCGTGAATGCAGTGTTACCCTTCTTCAGCTCAGCTTCGCCCTGCATTAACAAATCTCTCCAGCGGTATAACCTTCTACCGATTCTTTCAAATGCACTTGTATCCTTGAGCAGCGATTCCGGCTTCGCGTCGAGAGACGTTCTATCCCCGTAGAACTCGGTGACTATCAGGTTCTCGATTGTGATGATATTTGACAGCTTGAAAGCGCATTCTGCCGAGCACACAACCGTATGGCAGTTTGCAGCATCCAGCAGATTCTTGATCTCATCTCCGCTGAGATCCTTATCGATCGGTACGACAACCATTCCCGAATTCATGGTTGCCAGATATGAAGCAATCCACTCATAGCTGCCCTCGCCGATAACCGCAACGCGGCGTTCGTCATCGACTAACTGCAGCAACATAGTTCCAAGTGCTTCAACGTCGTGAGCCAGCAGTTCATACGAGATGGGCAGATATTCTCCACCTCTCTCGGCTTTGACCCAAAAGGCCGCTCTCTCACTGTATCGCTCTACGCTACCATTCAGCAGATCCTTGAGCGTAGTCATCTCTCTGATATCCTTGTACCAATAACGACCGCATTCCGAGCCCCTTCGTTCAATGAAGTCATTTGCACCAAACGGCTTTGACACGGATTCTGCTGCAGCTCCGGCTTCAATCACACTATTGTTCTCATTCATGGCAAGCTCCCCCTGCTCGTTTCCCCTATTTTCAGAGTTTCGTCCTATATGATATCACAAATTTTATATAAAAATAAGGCGCACGTTCTTTGTACGAAACTTTCGCATCGCTTTGTGTGCGGAATTTTCACACAGACTTTAGATTCAATTTAGACGTGTTTGGTACAATCAGCTCTGTAAGTTATTCTGAACGTAAGGAGACTGTATGAATTATACTAAGATTAGAACGACTGCACACATCGTGTCACTCATATGCTTACTACTCATTTTCGTAGTATCTACGAGCAAGTATGTTGCAGCTGCTACTCAATCTGATTCTACTCGTACCGGCATCCCCGCTAAGATAACTGCTCAGCACAAGCAGGAATCCGACATTCCAGATTGCACTGAGATCGAAGTTGCTGTCGATGCTGCTTCCGTATCTCTTCCTAACATAGCAGATGCAGCAGCAGATAGGGTCGCTGATCATGCGACCGCCAGCACGTATTCAGCTCCTTTGGTTGCAACCGGAAACAGCAAGATCAAGGAAGCCGAAGAACAGAAGAAGGAAGAATCCAGGAAAAAGGTTGCAGAAGAGGCTAAAGCAGGTGGTTCAAGCCGTGACGGCTCTGTTACTTACACTTACAACGGAAGCATTCTCAGCAAGTCCAGAGGCACCAACAATGGACCGTCGGGCAAGGAGACTTACTACAACCTCAACATGTCGAGAGTGGTTGCTGCTATGAGCAGATACGGGTATTCGTCCTCAGACTACTGGGTCAGAGCAGATGGAGCTAAGATGCTCGGCAAATATGTAATGGTTGCTGCTAACTATAATAAACACCCTAAGGGTTCTCTGGTTGCTACATCACTTGGAACCGGAATCGTCTGTGATACAGGAGGTTTTGCAGCGAGTCATCCAACTCAGATAGACATCGCGACAAATTGGTAAGATTTTAGGGCTTTAATGTTGGCATTTGCACAAGCAAAGGCTCCCATGATCCTAGCGCCGAATGGATGTCAAACGATAAACCTCTATACTATAGATTTATATAGCTGATGCGGGTTTTTGTTAAAATAAGAAGCTGTACGTGCTTACCACCGGCTTGTGTGCCGCTTACAGCAGCAGGAGTTTTTGTTAAAATAAGAGACTGTACATGTTTTGTGCAAACTACAAGCGCTGATATAGGATTTGTTAAAAATTACGGATGGGCAAGAACCGCTTTTTCGGTTTCTGCCCACTCTTCAATAATACAGCAGTTTAGTCAGATTCATAAGGTCTGCCTAAAACAAGCTTATTTATATTATAGGTTTTTCCTGCCGGGCGTTCTTCAAAACAGATTCCCGGCGGGGAAGGCTGTTTCTTCGGTAGGTGAATAGCGCAATTATTCTTCATTGTTGTGCTCGGAATATTGTAAATTTTCATTCACACTGCCCCTTTTCAGATTCTTTTATGATAAAATCCAACCTATGAAAATTTTAGTAATTGTGATGTTTATACTCATGTACGTTGTGATGATCTTCTTCCAGAAATTCCGCGTGCATGCCGCGTTGATTTCAGCAGCGGTTTTTTTAATAGCCGGTGTAATGTCACTGAGCACTGCGATTCAATCTGTGAACTGGAATATCCTGCTGATGATATCCGGCACGATGATTCTCGTGCATTATTTCATCGATTCAAAGATGCCGAACAAGCTTGCCGACATACTTCTGGACAGGTCAAAAAACATGATGATGGTCATCATCTTCATGTCCCTTTTCTCCGGATTTATTTCCGCATTTGTTGACAATGTTGCAACGGTTCTAATGGTTGCGCCTGTAGGACTCGCCATCTGCCGCAAGCTCAATGTATCTCCGGTTCCGATGACTCTATCGATCGCAGTTTCTTCAAATCTGCAGGGGGCGGCAACACTCGTTGGAGATACGACTTCAATGATGCTCGCTTCTTATGCAAAGATGGATTTCTCATCCTTCTTCATATTCCACGGAAAACCGGGGATGTTCTTTGCCGTTGAATTGGGAGCTCTTGCGACAGTACCTGTTATGATGGTGTTATTTAGAAAAAGCAAACAACCTGTTGAGGCTAAAGAATTTACTGAGATCAAGAATATAGTTCCAACCTACATGTTGATCGGATTGATAGCAACACTGATATTCGTGTCATTCTTTCCTAACAAGCCGGATATGACGAACGGCGCCATCTGCATGACGTTTGCAGTCGTTTCCATCATTATCGACTATGCGAGAACAAGAGATGGAGACCGTACAATCGCAGCTTTGAACGGCGCGGATATAGAGACACTGCTCCTGTTGTTCGGACTGTTTATCATAATTGCCGGGCTTACCGAAGCAGGTGTGATAAGAGACATTTCAAATCTTATCGTGCGCACAGGTGGGAACAATATGTTTCTCCTATACACTATTATCGTCTGGGGTTCAATACTCATCTCGGCATTTGTCGACAATATCCCATACGTTGCAACCATGCTCCCTGTCTTGCAGGGTGTAACCGCTTCGTTGGGTATCGACCCGACAATGCTGTATTTCGGGTTGCTCTGCGGAGCAACGCTGGGCGGCAACCTCACTCCGGTCGGAGCATCTGCAAATATCACTGCGGTGGGGATTCTCCGCAAGAACGGCGAGATAGTAACCTTTGCCGACTTCATGAAGATCGGTGTTCCGTTTACGCTGACGGCTGCTACAGTCGGATATGTATTTATCTGGTTCGTATACAGCTAGGCAGACATATAAATATTCACCAAAGGTGAGTCTATATCCTCTTTTTGTGAATTTAACGACTGCATCTAAACGATGCTACCCCTGCTCCGACTTGCCGCAGCAATATCAATCTTCCGCATAGCAGTCATTAAGAGCAGGCTTTATTTAACTTGCTATTTACCAAGCTTCCTGAGCACCTCTATCAGACTCAAATCCGAATCGTAAACCGGCTTTCCGGCGGTATTGAGCTCACCGATCGACACATTCTTATTCTTTCCGTGAAAGTCGCTGCCTCCGCTGACGAGCAAGCCTCTCTCTCGAGCCATCTCGATCAGCATGGATATCTCCGCCTCGTCATATCTGGAATAGTAGCATTCGAGACCCTGAATTCCGAGGGTCTGCAGGATATCCAGTCTACTCTCGAGTTCGGCTCTGCCCATGTGCTTCTCGTTCTCACCACCCAGCGGATGTGCCCAGACGGCAATTCCCCCGGACCTTCGGATAGCCCGTATCGCCTGCGCTGCGGGGATCCTGTTGTCAACTCCAAATTCCAGATACCTGTTTATAACCTCAGTTCTGGTTCCCGGGATACCTCGCCTCATCAGAATGTTGGCGATATGCGGCTTGCCGGCAGCCGGAATCGCTTCCAGCTCACCTATCTCATTGGCGGTCAACTCTATACCATTCACCTCCTTGAGGTGCTCTATCCTGATAGCCAGCTTAGCCTCACGCTTGGCTTCGGCTTCCGTGAGAGCCTCTACGAAGGCCGGATGTGTCTCATCGTACGAGTATCCGAGGATATGGCATTTGATAGTGCCGGATTTGCAAGAAAATTCTATCCCTCTGTAAAATTCCATCCCCTTCGGAATCATGTCTACCACTCGAGTCGCCCCGGCTACCGTGTCGTGATCGGTAAGCGAGAATACTCTCACCCCCGACGCCTGCACTCTGCGCACGACCTCCTCCGGACTGTAAGATCCGTCGGATGCGTTGGTGTGCAGATGCATATCGACCAACAGTTGATCCTCCTTCAATGCCTACACCAACCTTTCAACTCAAACTTTGCTTAAACTGCAGGACAGCTACTTCTCCGGTTCAAACTTCATGCCTTTAGTCTTGGCCACTTCCTTGCCCTCGGCGCTAAATACAGCTTCGACACCCTTCTGCTTCTTGATGAAGGCCTTGCCGCCGTCGACACCCTTCATAAGACAGATTGTGCTCATAGCATCGACATCCATCGAACGACCTTTCTTTGCTACCAGGCTGACTGCTTCAAGTTTAGTCTCTGCCGGATAGCCAGTCCTGCTGCTCAGCACGTGATGATAGATCTTGCCGCCCTGCTTGAACTGCCTCTCGTAGATTCCCGAGGTTACGACCGTCTGATCTTCGGCCTTTGTTGTACCGATTATCTCTGTCCTGTCTGTAAAAGGCTTCTCGATGCCTATAACGAAATCGCTGCCGTCCGGCTTACCTCCAATAGTCACAATATTGCCGCCGAGGTTGATCACCGCCGAGGTTACACCCTCCTGCTCCAGCACCTTGGTTATCTCGTCTGCAACATAACCCTTGGCGATTCCTCCCAGATCAAGCTTGGCCTGCGGGTCAGCCAATCTGATCTTGTTGCCGTCAAACTGCACGTTCTTGTAGTTGACATGCTTCAGTGCCTCGGAAATTTTGGAAGAATCGGGAACCTGCGGATTTTCCGCCTGAAAATTCCACAGACCCGATACGGAGCCGATGGTGATATCGAAGTCGCCGTCGGACAGCTCGCCGTATTTGACACCTGCCTTTACGACCTTCAGGGTATCCTTCCCTACAGTAACCCAGTTTCCGCCGGCACTGTTGATCCGGCTGACCTCACTGGAATCGATGGTGTTGCTGAGCGTGTTCTCAAGCTCGCGGCAGCGGTTGTAAGCCTTGTCAATAGCCTTGTTGGCGCGATCCGCATCCAGTCCGCCCTTCATATCGTATACAGATAGCTTGCAGACAGTATCCAGATAGAAGCCCTCCTTTGAAATCGGCTCAACATCCTTGGTGTTATGGCATGCGGTCTGTGTTATAATTACCGTTGCGATTATTATGAATAATAATGAAAGTTTTATGGTTTGTCTTTTAATTCTTATCAATGTAGTACCTCATATCGTGGGGTGACGGGGAATAACATATAATGATCAAAGGATTTGTAAGAAAAGCTGATATTGTCCTCTTCATCATCCTCATATCGTGTGGTATCGCCTCATCAGTATGGCTCAGCATGACAAGCCATTCGGGTGACAAGGTGAATGTGACAGTAGACGGCAGAGAGTACGGTGTGTACAAGCTGTCCGAGGATAGAACAATCGCTATCAAGCGAGGCAATAAGCTCAACATAGTCAAAATAAAACACGGTTCCGTGACGATGGCCGAAGCGTCGTGCAACAATCAGGTATGCGTCAAGCATAAATCGATCAGCAAAACCGGCGAGAGCATCATCTGCCTGCCTAACAAGGTGGTCGTTGCAATCAGCGGAAAGGGGGCGAACAGGTATGACTCGGTCTCGAGCTAAACGCTCAAAGGGTTCACAGCTCGGCACACCGCGCGGCCGCAGCAAAAGTGTCGCAACCGTTGCGCTGCTTGCATCTCTAGCGCTAATTCTATCGTATGTCGAAGCTATTATACCATATACACCGGGGATTCCGGGCATCAAATTAGGGATAGCTAACTTGGTTGCAGTGGTTGCGCTCTACAAGCTGTCTGCCAAGCATGCGCTTCTGTTAAATTCCATTCGTGTTGTAGTTGCAGGTCTGCTCTTCACGGGAGTTTTTGGCATGCTGTACTCACTCGCAGGTGCGACAATCAGCCTTATCGGAATGATCCTGCTCAAGAAAACCGACATCTTCAGCGTCACCGGTGTCAGCATGGCCGGAGGCTTCCTGCACAACATGGGGCAGCTGATGATAGCAGCTATCCTGATTCACGATATAAGGATCTTCTACTATCTGCCGGTGCTGATGATATCGGGGACCGTCGCGGGAATTGCTATAGGTATTGCGTCGGAGATGGTGATAAGACGTGTGAAGCTTATATAATAGCATTCGCTATTGTATTTCCGTGGTTATGTCCTATACTCTGTTGTCCTAATACCTTATATATAATCATGCCGCCAGTCGGCTTGCTGCCCGTATTCCACAGACCGCGCAGGTCGAGCCACTTGTACTCGCTGTAAGTGACAGCTTTTACCTTAAGTCCCTCAAGTGTCTCCTCGTATCCGTTGACGAGATACCAGTGCCACACATACTCCTCATATCGCTTGTCCTTATGCCTGAGAGTCAGGAACGGTATGGGAAGTCCCGCGTCTATCTGCCGCTTGACCTTTTCCGCAGCCACCTTGTAGGAGTTATCGCCTCCAAAAGCATCCACCGCTATCCGCTCTTCCCCGGCATCACGCAGGTATCTGCTGTAACCGTCTACATATATGGATAGCTTGTTGATGCCCGTCAGTCTTGGGCTTAGATATGGCTCCATGATGTGAGCAAAATCCACGTACTCCTTCCTGTTTATCTCCTTGCAATCGAAGGGATATAGCTCGGTCATGCCAAATTCACGCGCAAAATAAATGCTGCTCTCGCACGCTGTCTCCGCACCGCAGCCACCGAGCCGCATCCAGTAGGTTCGGAACCAATCCTGGTTGCCGCCATATGAATTCCCTATGTAATGATGATTTAATTCACTCTTCATACCCTATAATCCCCATCCGCAATTATCTGTCAGCAATCTATAAAAGTAAAAGCAGGGCAATCATGCCCTGCGTCGTATCGAAGTCCTAAATTCCAATCGGAATATGTCCTATGCCTCTAATGCTGCATTGAGCGCATTCACCAGCTGATCGGCGTCGATTCCGTGAACTGCAGCTGCCTGGCCTATTGACTCGCCCTGAGAAGCCGGGCATCCGATGCACATCATTCCGTGCTGGAAGAATGTCTGAATCAGATCAGGGTTCTCGTTGATAACGTCTCCGATAATCATATCCTTGTTGATAGTAGCCATATATATTTCATCCCCTTTCCGAATGTCATTTCTAAATGTCTACTGCAACATTAACATTTTTGGCTTTATAAAATCAATAGCTCTTACGTACATTTTTAAATTCCTACTAATTCACTGTGAATTCACTTTACATATTGAAATTTAGTGCTATAATGAATTGTCAATTTTGTAAAATCTAATCGCACAATGCAATAAAAAGGATGCACAAGGGAGATGCTAATGTTAGAATTCAGACCTGTCAAACTGGAAGATCAAGACTTTGTCAAGACCGTCATTTGCTCAAGCGGATGTCACGGCGCTGACTACAGCTTTGCAAATCTATACATTTGGAGGCGCGCATATGAGCCTGAAATTGCGTTCGTGGGAGAGCGTATGGTCATAAGAATGCCGAAGTACGGATATATATTTGCATATCCTAAAGGCAGCGGTGACGTGAAGCCGATAATCGAAGAGCTGCGCACCGACGCACACTCTCGCGGACAGAGGCTGGTGATGCGCGGACTCACACCTAAGACAATGGAGGAATTTGAACCAATCTACGGGGATCAGTTCAACATAGAAGAGAACCGCGAAGATGCCGATTATATCTACACAGTCGAGAAGCTCCGCGATCTGCGTGGCCGCAAGCTTTCGTCCAAGCGCAATCATATCAGGCATTTCGAGAGAAACGGCGAATGGGAGTTCAAGCTTATCGAAGGAGGCAAGGATATACAAATTGCCAAGGCTTTTGTGACAGAGTTCTACAAGGAGAAAGGCGACTCGGATCTGGTCAGGGAGGCCGACGCTATAGATCAGATGTTCGAGCACTACGAGGCACTCGGATTTTTTGGGGGACTACTATACCAGAAGGGCGACCCCGTTGCTTTTACAGCAGCAACGCAGCTCGATCCTCTCACGATGGACGTCCATTTTGAGAAGGCTCTCCCCGGAGTCGAGGGCGGCTATACTATGGTCAACCGTGAATTTGCCAGGGCAATCTCCGAGAGGTTCCCTGACGTGGAATACATCAACCGCGAGGAGGACATGGGCATTGAAGGTCTCCGCGAGGCCAAGGAGAGCTATCATCCTGACATATTGCTCATGAAGTATACAGCTTATGAAAAATAAATATATCATCAGACCCAGAGAAGCCCACGACGACAGCGAGTTCATCGATCTGCGCAGAAAAGTATTTGGGGACGACAAGGAATTTATAGACTTTTTTGACAGCTGCTTCCAAGATGACTATCTGGATCTTGTAATCATCGAATCACTTGATGACAAGGAAGTCCTGCAGGCAGCGCTCACCCAGTTCAATATGGGACAGCTCGTAGTTCCCGCCTGGAAGCAGTCTTCCCTAGACGGCAAACAGATCGAGATCAGCTATGCCATCTGCACTGATAAAATCGCACGCGGTAAGGGCTACGGCTCTCATATTACAGTATATGCCAGAGAATTGGCCGAGAGCAGCCGCAAGCTGTCGATGCTCTCACCTGCTGAGCCGAGTCTGATAGATTTTTATGCTCCGCTCGGCTACAGAGAATTCATGTACGCAGAGCAAGGCGTCGTAGCCGCAGATCTTGCCGCTGCGCAATGCGAAATTAGGGATATACTGGCTGCAAGCAGTGCGGTTGCGAGCTGCGCTGAGTCCGATACCCTGACTGCGAGCTGTGCGGCTGCGGGTTGTGCTGAGTCCGATACCCTGACTGCGAGCTGTGCGGTTGCGAGCTGCGCTGAGTCCGATACCCTGACTGTGAGCTGTGCTGAGGCGAATAGTGATGATACAGATGGTAATATTCTCCCGGTTTCTGACGACTGGATAATAAAATTCGAGAATATTACCCCCGAAAAATACAACTGCTACCGGGAAGCGATTCTAGCGGAGCGCGCCCACATCAAATTGTCAGAGGGCGCGCTTCGATTCGTGGCCGGCTCTGCCGCCGGTGCGGGCTGTGCCGGCCTACTGCTTGTCAGCGCTGTCAGATGCGCAGGATCAGCAGATGGGGCGCAGCGGACTGCGCGCGCCGAGGCTGCGCACACTGCGCATGTGGCTACAGCAGCCGAGGCTGCTGCGGATGGGGCGCAAGGGGCTGCGCGGAATGAGGTCGGATTTGCTGTGAACCGAGCTGCGCGGGATGAAGCTGCTACGAGTGTGAACCGAGCTTCATCGGCTGATGTCGGACTCGATACAGGGGATGCGCTGCCCCTTGCGATCGCAGCATGTGAGACCGGCGAGGTGCCGGGCTCTCTCTTTGCGTCCGAGCTCCTTACCTTTAGTGAAGTCGGAGGCGACAAGGAGCTTGGCACTGCAATTGCGAAGGCGCTCGCTGCCAGATCCGGCAAGCATAGCTGTGAATACATGATGCCCGGCATAGCCGGCAGCAAATCGACTGCTGCGTTGGGTCTGCTTGCTGCCGACGACGATGATCTGACGGAGATATACGGGGGAGAACAAGGTGAGTATCTGCCTTATATGGGATTTACATTCGGCTAGGAGCTTAATAGACTATCTAAATTCGATTACTCCCACTCTTCTTTTTCTACTGTCCATTATATCCCAAAGCGTCATTTCCGCTTGACCACCGAAAAAGTTATAGCACCAATATAACCGCAAAAGAGGGAATCCGATTAACGAATTCCCTCTTTTGCTAAAGGATAATCAATCTAAAATTAATCATCTTCATTAGACACTAATGTCTTTTTCTCCTGATAGTAACAGTACCTCCAAGACCTCCAAGAGATGCAAGTAGAAGAATTGCGAATGGTATGATGTTATTATCATCACCAGTTTTAGGCTTACGTATGCCTGGAACTGTTTTCTTAGGTGTTGGATTCTTAACAACGTTAGTGTCTGAATCGTTGAATCCGTCTCTAACAGTTGCTTTGTTAATTACCATCACTTCATAAGCATCTTTGTTAACTTGTACGGTAAATGTTACCTTATAGGTTTTTCCAGCCGCTACCTTTTTCGTCCATGTTACCTTTCCATCAGCAAATACACCATCATTATCCGCAGATACGAATGTTGTGTATGTCGGTATATTATCTGTAATGGTTACATCACGTTCCGATCCGGTTGTATTCTTATAAGTAATTGCATATGTTAATTTTTGCCCTGGTTCAACTTTCTTACCATCAATATTGGTTGTTGTACCATACTTGAATACTTCCTTCTTTGGTTTAGTTGGTGTTGGATTATGAGTTTCATTTGTTTTGTACTCATTAGTTCCATCGTTAACCTTAGCTACGTTATCGATAGGTGCTCCGTTAACATCATTATCCACCTTTACAGTGAATTTAACTTTTACACTCTGATCCTTTGCTACGGCAACATTCCACTTAACTGTTCCGCCGGATTCTGTTCCGCCATTGTCTGCTGATACAAACTTGGTGTGTGCAGGAATCTTATCTGTAATTGTAGCGTTTACATCCTTGCCGGTTGTGTTCTTGTAAGTAATCTCATATGTGAGTTCTTCCCCACCTTTTACAGGCTTTCCATCAATGTTAGTTGTAGTTCCGCCCTTGAACACTTCCTTCTTCGGCTCAGTTGGTGTTGGATTATGAGTTTCATTTGTTTTGTACTCATTAGTTCCATCGTTA
>ERZ773037.319-NODE-319-length-26406-cov-17.389473_pt1 | contig 26406 bp, 27 predicted proteins | sample MGYA00511466_ERZ773037 | MGnify/ENA primary metagenome ERZ773037 (study PRJEB29015, sample SAMEA2738146) | human oral metagenome | biome: human oral; feature: human-associated habitat; material: saliva | place: China | collected 2202 ... | reverse complement strand
GTATCTCAACAATAGTTGTATCAAGAAAGTGTGACATATGTTTGACAAACCTACAAATTATAAATAAGTAATTACGTGAAAATATTGTAAAAAAAGGAAAAATATTATATTATATGGAAGATAAAAAAGGGAAAGAGGTTATAATCAATGCAAGAGTTGAATAGTGAAAAAATTAACAAAGCATTAGAAATATTAAATGATATAATTGCAAAATTAACAAGAGAATTTTCGATAGAAAAAGATATACAAGAGGCAAAAATATTACAATCTAAACTAGAATTGCTAGAAAAATACAGAGAGCAAGCCATTAAAGGAAACATGAACGCAATAGAACATATAATAGAAGAATATAATAAAGGGGCGATATAGGAGGAGATAATGAGAGAGATAGAGATTGAAAGAAAAGCACCTTTAAAGATGATAGAAAGTTTAGTAGAAATATTAGAAAAAAAGTATGGAGAAGAATTTAAAAAAAGTTTACCATGCCCAATTTTAGAAATTGCAAAATTTGCTAGAAGAAGAATAAATCCAATTGTAAATAGCAGTATACCTGAAGAAATTAGGATTAAAATGATTAATGACAAAGAACATGGTGGAACGAAATTAACTGATTTAGAATACTTAGATACATTTATACAAATCGTAAGTGCGTTTACGAGAGGATGTAATAAAAAAGCAATTGATGAAGAAAAATTTGCACACATAATAACAGCGCAAACAGGCGCTGGAAAAACTATGTTGAGAAAATTAATAACTAAAAACGTTGAGAAACCAGTAATAATAGATCCAGATAGATATAAGCAATATAGACCAGATATTGATGAAATAGATAAAGATAAGTTTGGAATGTTAACAGGGATAGACTCATATGATCACCGAGATAATTTAGCATCATTTGCAATAGAAAATGGGTATGATTTACTTTACGAAGTAGCACCAACCAAAGGGGGAAATTTAATAGGAGTTAATTTACAATTATTAGCAGAAAAAGGATATATTCTATCATTAAATATAATGGCAGTAGGAGATATAGTGAGTGCAGTAGGTGTACATACAAGATATGAAAAGGAATTAGAACAAAGTAAAAATGAGCGAGACCCAAAACCATCAAAATTAACAGATTTAAATAGACATGATGAATCAGTTGAAGCAATTGAAGAAATTGTAAAAGAATATAATTTAAATAATAATGTAAGTATTTATATAAGAGGAAATGAAAGTAATGAATTTCAACCAATATTAATAGAAAGAGACGATATAGAATATAGTAGACTAAATAATTTTGAAATATATAAGAAATTACAAGAATTATCAAATAGAATATATATAGAATCAAGACAATTTGAATATGATATAGAATTCATAAAAGCTCAAATGGAAAATAGAAATGCTCCTAACAGCCAAAAAGAGCAATTAGCGAAGATTGAAGAAAGAGGACAAAAAATAATAGACGAAAAAAATAGAAGTGATTATGGTGAGTAATATTATTCATCAAAAGAATAAAACTTAATATTTATGTAATTGACAATCAGAATAAATTAGATGATAATAATTAAAGTACAAAAGAATTTGTTTGAAGAACCAAGGAGGAAATAAAGATGTCTTACGTATTCAACAGAATTACTGTAAAGCCACAATTACCAGAAAGAATAAAAAGATTGGATGATATTTCATATAATTTATGGTGGTCATGGAATACAGAATTTTTAAGACTATTTAAAATAATAGATATAGATTTATGGGAAAAATGTAAAAAAAGTCCAATAAAATTTTTAAAACAAGTATCACAAGAAAAAATAGAAGCATGCACTAAAGACGAAGAGTTTTTAAAACAATATGACAAAATAGTTAAAAACTTTGATGGATACATGAATAGTAAAGCAACATGGTTCAATAAAAAATATCCAGAAAAATCACCAAATGAAATGATTGCATACTTTTCAGCAGAATATGGATTAGATGAAACAGTAGCAATTTATTCAGGAGGTTTAGGGATTTTATCAGGTGATCACATGAAAGGTGCTAGTGATAAAGGAATTCCATTAGTAGGAATAGGATTATTATATAGAAACGGATATTTTGATCAACAAATTAATGGCTGGGGCGACCAAGAATGTATATATAAAGAAGTAGACACAGACTTGTTACCAATTAAACCAGTAAAAGATAAAGATGGTAATGACTTAATAATATCAGTAAAAATGCCATTAGCAGAATTAAACCTAAAGGTATGGCAAATAGATATTGGTAGAAGAAAACTATATTTAATGGATTCAGATATTGAATCAAATATCGAAGAATACAGAGGAATAACTAAAACATTATATGGTGGAGATCAAGAAATGAGAATCCAACAAGAAATCGTTTTAGGAATGGCAGGTGTAAGATTAGTAAAAGCACTTGGACTAGAGCCAGAAGTATATCACATGAATGAAGGCCATTCATCATTTTTACTATTAGAATTAATTAGACAAACAATACATGAAAAAGAAGTATCATTTAATATAGCAAGAGATATAGTAACAGCAAAGACTGCATTTACAACACATACACCTGTGCCAGCAGGAAATGACATATTCCCAATAGAACTAGTAGAAAAATATTTTGATGGAATGTGGAATGAATTAGGAATTACAAGAGATGAATTCATGAGATTAGGAATGAAACCAGGAGATGACTTCTCAAGTGGATTTAACATGGGAATTTTAGCATTAAAAATTGCTGGAAGAAAAAATGGTGTAAGTAAATTACACGGAGCAGTATCAAGAGAATTATTTGGAGATGTATGGCCAGAAGTACCAGCAAATGAATCACCAATTGGATATGTAACAAACGGTGTGCATATTTGTTCATGGGTATCACCAGCAATTAAAGAATTATATAATGAATACTTAAAACCATATTGGCAAGACGATATTTCAAACGACGAAACATGGAATGATATCTATAAAATACCAAACGATAAATTATGGTCAGTACACCAAGCAAGAAAAGCAAAATTATTAAAGATAGTAAAAGACTCAACAACCTCAAGACTTAGAAGATACAATTATGGATATGATGAAATAGAAAAAATAACGTCAGGATTAGATCAAAATGCATTAACAATTGGATTTGCAAGAAGATTTGCAACATATAAAAGAGCAACATTAATATTCAGAGATTTAGAAAGAATCACACAAATCTGTAATGAAAAAAATCAACCTGTACAATTCATTTTTGCAGGAAAAGCACATCCAAGAGATGTAGAAGGACAACAATTAATTAAATATATACATGAATTATCATTAAAACCACAATTTAAAGGAAAAATATTTATACTAGAAAATTATAATATTGGTATGTCAAGATATTTAGTAGCAGGAGTAGATGTATGGTTAAATAATCCAAGAAGACCATTAGAAGCATCAGGAACATCAGGACAAAAAGCAGCAGCAAATGGAGTAATCAACTTCAGCGTATTAGACGGATGGTGGGCAGAAGGATATAATCAAAAGAATGGTTGGAAGATTGGAACAAACTCAGAATACCAGAGTTATGATGAACAAGATGATGTAGATGCAAAAAGTATCTATGATACATTACAAAATAAAATAATTCCGATATATTATGATAAAAATGAAAAAGGTTATTCAGATAAGTGGCTAGAAATTATGAAAAACAATATAGCCACAAACGCAGGACGTTATAGTATGTCAAGAATGTTAGACGACTATACAAAAGACATATATATACCATTAATGAATGTAACAAAAAACAGCTATAGTGATTTAACAAATGTTGCTACATATAATACATGGAAATCAGAAATAGCAAAAGCATTTAATGATATTAAAATCTCACAAGACAAGTCAAACAGTAATGATATCACAGTAAACGCAGGAAAAATAATAACTGTAAAATGTAATATAGAAATACCAGAAAATATCACAATAGATAGTATAGATCCACAAGTATATTATGGAAAAATAACAATGTCAGGAGTAGTTGATGATATTCAAGTATTACCAATGAAATTAGAAAAAGAAGAAAATGGAATATATACATTTTCAAGCAAAATAAATCTAAAATCAGGTGGAGACTATGGATATACATTTAGAATCATACCAAAACATCCAATGTTATTAAATCAAATGGATCTAAATCTAATTAAATGGATAACTGGGTAAGGAGAATAACTAATGAAAGAAAAGAAAGAAGAAAAATCAATAACAGACTATGTTGCATTTTATGTAATAATAGGAGTATTGCTAGGAGTTGTGTTAGGAAATGCAATACAAAATGCAGCATTAGGAATACTTTTAGGTACCTCAATAGGATTAGCCTCAGGAGTAATTCAAAAAATGAACAAAAAAATGGAAAAAGAAAATAAAAAATAATTGATAAAAGTCACTTTTGAGTATATAATCAAAGTGACTTTTTCCTTTATAAATGGGGGTAAAATGAACGTTGTAATAAAAGCAGGATGTATTTTAATAAATAAAAAGCAAAGAAAAATAGCTTTAGTTGTTCAAAATGGAGAATATTCATTTCCAAAAGGACATTTAGAAAGAAATGAAACAATAGAGGAATGTGCAATCCGTGAAACAATAGAAGAAACAGGTCATGATGTTAAAATACTTAAAAAGTTAAAATCAATTAAATATAGATCTCAAGAAGATAAAATATATGAAAACCATTATTTTATAGGGATTGATGAAGGAATAACAAACAAAAAAATTGAGGACAAAGATAAAGAAGAAGTTGAATGGCATCAATTTGAAGAAATTGAAGAAACACTCTCATATACATACTTAAAAGAATTTTGGAAAGTAATAAAAAACGATGTAGCAAAATTATTAATTGAAAATAAAGATAAAAGGGGTAAATAATGGCGTTAGAAAAAACAAAACTAACAAAAGAAAAAATTATCGATATTGTTACAAATGATTATGGATTACTAGGAATAATTCAAATAAATTATATAGACAGAGGAACTTCAAATATATTTCAAGTAATTGTAAATAATAAAAAATATATTTTAAAAGAATTTAATTCAGAAAGAACAATAGAGTATATTGAAAAAGAAATAAATATCATTAATTTTTTATCAACTACAGGCATTTCAGTCCCTAAATACATTCAACTAAAAAATGGAGAATATTATACAAAATATCAAGACAGAATAATTATAATGCAAGAATTTATTGAAGGCGAAGTTTTAGAAGATAATTCAGCAAACCATGAACAATTAATAAAATCAGCCAAACTTCTAGGGAAATTAATTAAAACACTAGAAAAATATCCAGATCTAGATGATGAAGATATTATTAATCAAAAATTCTCAAAGAGATACTTACTAGATGCAATAGGAAAAATTAAGATTGAGAAAAACAAAATTAATACTGATAATAAATATAAAGAAATATTTATCAAAGATTATGAAACTAAAATTGCAATAGCACAAGAATTAGCAAACAATTTTAATTTTGAAATAATAAACAAATTAACAATTAAAAATACTCATGGTGATTACTGCAATTTGCAGTTAATATACAATAATAAAGAAGAAATAACAGTAATAGATTTTGAAACAGCAAAGAAAATGCCAATAATTTGGGATATTATGAGATCATATTGTTATATGGATAAAGAAGCAAAAGATGGAATAATAAATATAGAAAATCTAAAAGAATATATAAGAGAAGTAAATAAATATGTAAGATTAAACAAGTATGACCTAAAATATGCAGCAGATATATTCTTAATTCAACTAATAGGTAGTGTTTTTGGATATAGAGAATATAATAAAGACTATAATCAAAAAAATTTACTAAGATTTGCATTATTTAGAACAAAGATTTGTAAAGACTTATATAAAAATTCAAATAAAATAAGTAAAGAACTTTTAAAAATATTGGAGGAAAAATAAATGAAAAAAATTTTAATAGCAACAAGAAACAAAGACAAATTTGCAACAATAAAACAAGTATTAAGCAAAATGACTAAAGAAGAATATAGCTATTACAGCTTATATGATGTCGAAGGTTTGGACAAAGATGAAAGAGAGAGTGGAACAGTAGATAAAAGAGCTTATGACAAAGCAAACCAAATATATCAAACAATAGAAAATAATGATTTTGAATATATAATTGGAATAGATGATGGTATTAAATTAAAAGGCGTTTTACGTGAAAATGTAAAAGACTATTTATACGATATTATTGATGACAAGTATTTATCAGAAGGTGAACAAATTGAAATAGTAAGAGCATATTGTTTTATGGATAAAAACGGTGACTATAAATCAACAATAACAGAAATTCCATTCAAATATAAAAAATACAATGGAAAATTAAAAATTGAAGCAAATACATATCCACTAAGCCATGTATTAACACCAGTAGACTCAGATATCCCAGTATCAGATTTAAGCAATGAAGATGATATCAATTATTGTTTTAAATATACAGAACCAAAATTAAAAGAATTATTTAAATAAAAATGGAGACAAAATGAATACAGACCTTGAATTATATAGGGTGTTTTGTGAAGTTGTAAAATATAAAAATATCTCAAAAACAGCCGAAAGTATGTATATTTCGCAATCAGCAATAACACAATCTATACAAAAGTTAGAAAATTTACTTGGAGGAAAAGTCTTTCATAGAAACAAAAACGGAGTAGAATTAACCGAAGAAGGAAAGCACTTATATGAATATATTAAAGACAGTGTAGAAAAAATAAATAACGCCGAAAATATATTTTCAAAATACAATAATTTAGAAAAGGGAAAAGTAAGAATAGCTGGAAGTAGCTTTTTACTATCATCATTAATATTTGACCCAATTTTATCATTCATTAAAAAATACCCTCAAATAGACATATTAATGAATAATGGATCAACAGAAAATTTGATGAATAAATTAGTAAATGGAGAATTAGATATAGTAGCATTAAATCTACCATTTAAGAGTAAAAAATATTCAAATATTCAAATAATACCATTAAGGAAAACAAGATTTTGCTTTTTTGCAAGTAAAAAATATCTAGAACAAAATCCAGTCAGTAATATTAGTGATTTAGAAGGAAAAAAACTTATATTACCAAAAAGACTTTCTTCAAGACAAAAAATATTAGAGTATTTTTGCCAAAAAGAAAATATAGAATTAGAAGCTAATTATGAGATTTCAAGTTCATCAATTATGAAAAAATTAGTATTAAATGATATTGGGATAGGATTTATTAATTTAGAGAACCTAGATGATATAAAAGATAAAATAACAATAATAAAAACAATAGAGTTTGAAGATATAAAAGAAGGAATTGCGATATTAAATAGAAACCTATTAAATAAAGCAACAATAGAATTAGTTAAGGAAATAGAAAATAAATATAAGCAAAATTAATAATTGATATTAGAAAAAACAATTTTACAAACCTCTTAAAAGATAATAAAATTTATTAGCGTAAATGATAAAGAAGGGGCAAAAATGGTTAAGTCATATCAAAAAATATTAGATATGGAATCTATGATTATGTTAAGGTTAGAACAAAATAGAAAGAAATTAGATAATATAAGACAGATTCTATATCATGAAAAAGATTCAATAATAAACACACTAATAAAATATTTAAAAATCGAGCTTAATAAAGATTATTTTAAATATAAAATTATTGATATAAATAATAATATTGCAGATATACTTGTAAGCCAAGATAGTGAAATTTTTAAGAATTTGATACAAGAAAATGATTTTTTTGAATTTAATATAGAAGATTTAATTGATAATAAAATCTTCAATAATCAAGAAGAAATAATAATTATAGACTTAAATTTTGAAGACAAAAAAATAAATTTAGGATATTTATGTGATTCTCTAAATTATAAAAATTTATCATATTCTGAAAGATTAAAAAATGCACTAACCTCCTTCATAGACTTTGTTATAAATAAGAAAATTAATAACAACATTTACAAAAAAGCAGAAAAGAGGTAAGAAATGAGCGATATTGTAACTAATATTGATACTAAAGACAATAATAATGAAGTAAATACAATAGATATTTCTGAATTAGGAAAACAAATAGGAATGGAAGAAAAAGAGCAAACATTACCAAACGGTAAAATTGTTAATACTTTAGTATGGGATTCAGAAAACTTAGTCAAAGCAGTTGAAGCTGTAAAACACTTATCTTCAGAAGGAAAACCAGTAAGAATAACAGGTCAAGCACCAGCTTGGTTAGTATCTGCATTAACACATACAGTTCATCCATGTCCAGTAGGAGTATATATGCCTGCAATAGGAAAAGATGTTGCAATCCCACAATTAGCACACGGAGAAAAGAATCCAGAAGGAGAAGTAGCATTTAAAACAACAGAACAGGGAAACTCTATTTTAGTAGAATATAATATGGACTTGCCAGAAGGAATTACAACATATGACGAAAATAACTTATCAAAAGTTGTAGTACCAAATATAACAGCAGGAAAAGCAGTTTATTTATCTGGAAGAGGACCAAACTATTTAACAGTAGCAATTGCAGAAGCTTATGCACATACAAATAGTAGTGTATCATTATTTCAACCAGGAGTAGGATATACTTGCTCAATAACACATTCAAGAGATAAAAAGCTTGGAGATTTAACAAAAGATCCAATAGGAAAAGAAATATTAAAAGAAGAATTAATTCAATCAAAAATAAATGAAGATATAAATAAAATAAATAAATAATAAGTTAAAAGGGCATATCAAAATATGCTCTTTTTTTATAAGAAAAATTTATTATACTGACCTATCAGTCTACACAAAAAAATGTTAAAATATGATATAAATAAGCAGATAAAAAAATAAATTTAAAGAGGTAATTTATGAGCAAAAGATTATATGAAATTGTAGAAATTAAAGATTTAAAAGATATGTTAAATAAAACAAAAGTATTATATGGAGATAGAGTAGCATTCAAAGTAGCAGAAGGTGAAAATAAATATAGAGAAATAACACACGCAGAAGTAAGAGACATGGTAGACGCACTAGGAACAAAATTAATCAATATGGGATTAAAAGGAAAAAGAATTGGTGTAATTGGTGAAAATAGATATGAATGGGAAGTAGCATATTTAGCAACAGTATGTGGTGTAGGAACAATAGTACCATTAGATAAAGCATTACCAGAAAGTGAATTAGAATCTTTAGTAGAAAGATCAGAAATCGAAGCAATATTTTATTCAGAAAAATATGAAGAAACTGTAACAAGAATTAAATATAATGAAAAAAATAAGTTAAAACATTTAATATCAATGGATAATTGTGCACACAAAGAAGGAATTTATTCAGAATCAGAATTAATTGACATGGGAAAAGAATTAATAGAAAAAGGTGATAGATCATTCTTAGATGCAACAATAGATCCAGAAGAAATGCAAATAATGTTATTTACATCAGGAACAACTTCACAATCAAAAGTAGTAGCATTATGTCATAGAAATTTAGTATCAAATTTAATGGATATTGCGAGTATCCTAGATATCAATGAAAAAGACGTATTCCTATCATTTTTACCAGTACATCATGTATTTGAATGTACAGTAGGATTTTTATTCTCATTATACAAAGGAGCAAAAACAGTATTTTGCAGTGGAATTAGACATATTGCCGAAGATTTAAATAAACACCAAATTACATTCATGGCATGTGTACCAGGAATATATGAAATGATGTACCCAGCAATAATTAAACAACTAGAAAAAGAAGGAAAATTAAAAGAAGTACAAGAAAAAATAGAAAAATATAAAGATTTATCAGTACAAGAAAAAGGAAAGTACTTCCAAGAAGTAAATGATATTTTAGGTGGACACATTAGATTATTAGTAAGTGGTGCAGCTGCACTTGATTCACATATTGAAGCAAAATATAGAGAAATGGGATTAAATTTAGTTCAAGGATATGGATTAACAGAAACTTCACCAGTTGTAGGTGTTGGAACAGCAAAGAATTATAGATTAGGATCAATAGGAATAACAGTACCATCAGTAGAAGCAAAACTAGCAGATGTTAATTCAGAAGGTATGGGCGAATTATTAGTAAAAGGTCCAAGTATAATGTTAGGCTATTATCAAAATGAAGAAGCAACAAAAGAAGCAATTGAAGACGGATGGTTCCATACAGGAGACTTAGCAAAAATTGATGAAGATGGATATATTTTCATCTGTGGAAGAAAGAAAAGCGTAATAGTATTAAAAAATGGAAAAAATATATTTCCAGAAGAAATGGAAGCACTAGTAAACAAAATTGAAGGTGTAAAAGAATCATTCATATATGGCAAAAAAATGTCAGACGATGAAAATGATATAAAAATCAATGCAAAAATAGTAATTGATAGAGCAATTGTAGAAGATTCATATAAAGTAAAAACAGACAAAGAAATTAAAGCAGCAATATCAGAAAAGATTAAAGAAGTAAATGCAAAAATGCCAAGTTATAAAGCAATAAGAGGAATGATTATAACAGAAGAACCATTATTGAAAACAACAACAAATAAAATAAAAAGGCAGGCAAATTTAGATGTTATCGAAGGAAATAAAAACTAAAATACTTGGACAAACATGCATCGAATTTAGTGAAATAAATTCAACACAAAAATATATACATACCCAAATAAATGAAAACAATATAAAAAATGGAACAGTCGTAATAGCAGATGTACAAACAGATGCAATAGGAACACATGGACGAAAATGGTATACAAACAAAAACAATATAGCATTTTCGTTATACATGGAAATAAATAAAAATGTAAAAAAGTTAGAAGGATTAACATATAAAATAGCCGAAATTTTAGTACAAATATTCCAAGAAAAATATAATATTAAACTAGAAATAAAAGAGCCAAATGACTTAATGTATAAAGGAAAAAAAGTTGGTGGAATATTAACAGAAACTAAATTACATAATGAAGAAGTAAAATATTTAGTAATTGGAATTGGAATTAATATAACAAAACAAAAATTTCAAGAAGAAATTAAAGATATTGCAACATCAATAGAAGATGAATTTAATGTACAAATAGATAGAACATTTATAATAACCGAATTTTGCAACAGATTTGAAGAAGAAATATTAAAAATCAAATAAGGAGACAAAATGAAAATAGGATTTTTATTTCCAGGACAAGGTTCACAAACAGTAGGAATGGGAAAAGATTTATACGAAAACTATGAAATAGTAAGAGAAATATATGACAAAGCAGAAGAAATAACTAAAATCCCAATTAAAAAATTAAGTTTTGAAGGACCTGAAGAAGAATTAAACAAAACTCAAAACACACAATTAGCAATATTGACAATGTCATTAGCAATAACCAAATTGCTAGAAACAGAAGGAATTGAAGCAGATATCTCAGCAGGATTAAGCTTAGGAGAATATAGCGCATTAATAAATTCAAAAGCAATAACAATTGAAGATGGATTTAAAATTGTCAAAGCAAGAGGCAAATATATGCAAGAGCTATGCCCAAAAGGCGATTGGAAAATGGCAGCAATTATGGGTCTAACAGAAGACCAAGTAAATGAAGGAATTTCAAAAGTAAAAAGTGGATTCGTAAAAGCAGTAAACTTTAACACAGAAGGACAAATAGTATTATCAGGTGAAACAAAAGCAATAGAAGAAGCCTGTACATACTTAAAAGAAATGGGAGCTAAAAGAGCACTTCCATTAAACACAGCAGGTCCATTCCATACAGAAAAATTAATTGAAAGTGCAAAAGCATTAAGAGCAGAATTAGAAAACTATAATTTCAATAAATTCGAAAGCAAAGTAATAAAAAATCTAACTGGAGATACATATTATAGCGATGAAGACAATATTAAAGAGATTTTAGCAAATCATATAATAAATCCAGTACAATTCAAAAAAACATTAGAAAAAATGTTAGAAGAAGGAATTGATACATTTATTGAAATAGGACCAGGAAAAACATTATCAGGATTCCTAAAAAGAATAGAAACTGACAAAGAAATAAAAATCTTAAACATATCAAATGTAGAAACATATAAAAATACATTATCAATATTAAAAGGAGAATAGTGATGTCAAAAGTAGCATTTATCACAGGAGCAACAAGAGGAATCGGAAGAGCCATTGCTCTAGAATTAGCAAAAGAAGGATACAACATAGCATTAAATTATAGAACAGAAAATGAAGCATTGGAAACATTAAAAAAGGAAATTAGTGAATTAGGTGTAGAATGTTATCCAGTACAAGGAGATGTATCAAAAGCAGAAGATTCAGAAAGAATGACAAAAGAAATAATTGAACATTTTGAACAAATAGATGTATTAGTAAATAATGCAGGAATAACAAAAGATAAGTTAATACAAAGAATGAAAGAAGAAGAATTCACAGACGTAATAAATGTTAACTTAGTAGGAACATTCAATATCACAAAAAATGTTATTAAATATATGACTAAAAAAAGATATGGAAAAATAATAAATATATCTTCAGTAGTAGGAATATCAGGAAATGCAGGACAATCAAACTATGCTGCATCAAAAGCAGGAATCATTGGATTTACCAAAAGTATAGCAAAAGAACTAGCATCAAGAAATATCACAGCAAACGCAGTTGCACCAGGATTTATTCAAACAGATATGACAAATGTATTAAAAGATGAGGTAAAAGAAGCAATAGAAGGAACAATTCCTTTAAAAAGATTAGGAACAGCAGAAGATGTAGCAAAAGTAGTAAAATTTTTAGCATCAGATGATAGCAATTACATAACAGGACAAGTAATAAATGTAGATGGTGGAATGCTAATGTAATTAAAAAATATTCTGAATATAATAAGGAGAAGAAAGTGAAAAGAGTAGTTATTACAGGAATGGGAACAATAAACCCAATAGGACATAATGTAAATGAAACATGGGAATCAATTAAAAATAAAGAATGTGGAATACAAGAAATATCATTAATAGATTCAAGTACATATAAAACAAAATTTGATGCAGAAATCAAAAATTATGATCCAAATGAATTTTTTGACCCAAAAACAGCAAAGAGAAATGATAGATATACACAACTTGGAATGATTGCAGCAAGAGAAGCAGTTAAAGATTCAGGAATAACACCAGAGAATTCAGATTATTCAAGAATAGGAACATATTTTAGTTCAGGAATTGGAGGATTAACAACAATTCAAGAACAATGTAAAATCTACTTTGAAAAAGGAAATACAAGAGTATCACCATTATTTATACCAATGGGAATCTCAAATATGGCTGCAGGGACAATCGCAATAGAATATGGATTCAAAGGAGAATCTATGTCAATAGTAACAGCATGTGCCTCAAGTGCACACGCAATTGGAGAAGCATATAGAGCAATCCAATTAGGCGAAGAAGACATTATATTAGCAGGAGGATCTGAAGCATCAATAAATGAAGTAGCATTAGCAGGATTCGAAAATATGAAAGCATTAACACATGCAACAGAAGTTAACAGAGCAAGTATTCCATTTGATGCAGAAAGAAGCGGATTTGTAATGGGTGAAGGTGCTGGAGCAATAATTTTAGAAGAACTAGAACATGCAAAAGCAAGAGGAGCTAAAATATATGCAGAATTAATAGGATATGGATCAACAACAGACGCATATCATATAACATCACCATCACCTGACGGAGAAGGTGGAGCAAATGCAATGAAAAGAGCATTAAAAAATGCAAATATTAAGCCAGAAGAAGTAGACTATATTAATGCACATGGAACATCAACACATTTAAATGATGCAACAGAAACAAAAGCAATAAAAACAGCATTTGGAGAACATGCAAAAAAATTAATGGTAAGTTCAACAAAAGGAAATACAGGACATTTATTAGGTGGAGCAGGAGTACTAGAAGCAATTATAAGTATAAAAGCAATAAACGATTCACTAGTACCACCAACAATTAATTATAAAGTAAAAGATGAAGAATGTGACTTAGATATAGTACCAAATGAACCAAGAAAAGCAGATATTAAAGTAGCAATGTCAAACTCATTAGGATTTGGAGGACACAATGCAACTATAATATTAAGAAAATATGAGGAATAATAGGAGTATAAAATGGAAAATGATAAAGTAAAAGAATTATTAGAAATAATGGAAAATCATAACTTATCAGAAATAAGTTTAGAAACACCTGATGGATTCAAAATTGCAATGAAAAAAGCAGAAGCAATATCTGAAAATGTTATAGTAAAACCAGTAGCACAAGTAGTAGCTAAAGAAGAAGTAAAAGAAGAACCAAAAGCAGAAGAAAGAAAAGGAAACATAGTAAAATCACCAATGGTAGGAACATTTTATGCAAAACCATCACCAACAGCAAATCAATATGTAGAAATAGGATCAACTGTATCAAAAGGTGACACACTATGCATAATAGAAGCAATGAAACTAATGAATGAAATTGAATCAGATTATTCAGGAAAAGTAACTGAAATTCTAGTAAAAGATGGAGAAACAGTAGAGTACGGAACACCTCTATTTGTAATAGAATAATAAAATTAGGAGTAATATATGTTAAATAAAGAACAAATTGAATCAATAATTCCACAAAGAGATCCATTTTTAATGATAGATGAAGTAGAAGAATATCAACCAGGAGAATATTGTATAGGTTACAAAAATGTAACAGGCGATGAATACTTCTTCAAAGGACATTTTCCAGGAAATCCAATAATGCCAGGAGTATTAATAACAGAAAGTTTAGCACAAGCAGGAGCAGTAGCAATACTATCATTAGAAGAAAATAAAGGAAAAAATGCTTTATTTGCAGGAATAGACAAAATGAAATTCAAGAAAATGGTAGTACCAGGAGATAAATTAAAACTAGAAGTAAGAATAATAAAAAGAAAAGGACCAATTGGTGTAGGAGAAGCAATCGCAACAGTTGATGGTAAAATTGCAGCAAAAGGTGAATTAACATTTGCACTAGTATAAAATTCAATCAAAAGCGCATAAAGGAAGGGAAAAGAATGAAAAAAATATTAATTGCAAATCGCGGAGAAATAGCAGTTCGTATTATCAGAGCATGTAAAGAAATGAATATCAAAACAGTAGCAGTATATTCAGAAGCAGACAAAGAAGCATTACATACAAAACTAGCAGACGAAGCAGTATGTATCGGACCAGCAAATTCAAAACAAAGTTATTTAAATATAAAAAATATAATAGAAGCAGCAAGAATTACAAATGCAGATAGTATCCACCCAGGATTCGGATTTTTGTCAGAAAATGCTCAGTTTGCAAAAATTTGCGAAGAATCAAACATCAAATTCATAGGACCAAAATCATCAGTAATTGATATGTTAGGAAACAAATCAAACAGTAAAACAATGATGAAATCAGTAGGAGTACCAGTAATACCAGGATCAGAAGGCAGTATATCAGGATATACTGATGCAGAAAAAATTTGTAAAAAAATAGGATATCCAGTATTATTAAAAGCAGCAGCAGGTGGTGGAGGAAAAGGAATTCGCCAAGTAAATAATGAAGACGAATTAAGAACAGAATATGAAATTGTAAAACAAGAAGCCAAAAATGCATTTAATGATGACGAAATATATATTGAAAAGTTTGTACAAAATCCACGCCATGTAGAAATACAAATATTAGCAGACGAACACGGAAATGTAATTCATTTAGGAGAAAGAGATTGCTCAATACAAAGAAATCATCAAAAAATGATAGAAGAAACACCATCAACAGCAGTAGATGATAAATTAAGAAATAAAATGGGATTAGCAGCAATAAAGGCAGCAAAAGCAGCAGGATACACAAGTTGTGGAACAGTAGAATTTTTAGTAGATAAAGACAAAAACTTTTATTTCATGGAAATGAACACAAGAATTCAGGTAGAACACCCAATAACAGAAATGCGCACAGGAATAGATATAGTAAAATCACAAATAAGAATAGCTGCAGGAGAAGAATTAAAAATAAAGCAAAAAGATGTAAAATTTGAAGGACATAGTATTGAATGCCGTATTAATGCAGAAAATCCAATGAAAAACTTCATGCCATCACCAGGAACCATAACAGATATAAATTTACCTGGAGGAAATGGAGTAAGAATAGATACAGCAATATATAATGGATATAAAATCCCACCATATTATGATTCAATGATAGCAAAGCTAATAGTACATGGAAGCAATAGAAATGAAGCAATAAGCAAAATGAAAAGATCATTAGAAGAATTAGTAATAGACGGAATAGAAACAAACCGAGATTTCCTATACGAAATAATCAAAAACATCAATTTTATTAGAGGAAACTTCGACACATCATTTATTGAAAAGGAAATGCTTAAGAAAGAGGATTAATAATGATTGTTGATAAAATCAAGAAACGTGAGCCATCAAAAGTAAATATTATAAATAAAAATCAAGTAGATATCCCAATAGATAAATGGGTAAAATGCGAAAAATGTAAAGAAATAATATATAAGGAAGACTTAAGAAAAAATCTAAGCATTTGCCCAAACTGTGGTCACTATTTTAGAGTACATATTGGAAAAAGAATAGAAATGATAGCAGACGAAGGAACATATCAAAGATTTGACTTAAATATAGACACAAGCAACCCATTAGATTTAGAAGACTATCCAAAAAAGCTAAAAAGATTAAGAGAAATCACACATTTAGAAGAAGCAGTATCAAGTGGAAAATGCAAGATAAATGGTGAAGAAACAGTTTTATGCATAATGGATAGTGGATTTTTAATGGGAAGTATGGGAGTTGTAGTAGGCGAAAAAATCACTTATGCAATAGAACAAGCAATAAAAGAAAGATTACCAATAATAATATTCTGCGTATCAGGTGGAGCAAGAATGCAAGAAGGAATAATGTCATTAATGCAAATGGCAAAAACAACTGCAGCACTAACAAAACTTGATGAAGCAGGACTATTATATATATCAGTATTAACAGACCCAACATATGGAGGAGTAACAGCCTCATTCGCAAGTCTAGGAGATATCATATTAGCAGAACCAGGAGCAATGATTGGATTTGCAGGACAAAGAGTAATAGAGCAAACAATAGGTGAGAAATTACCAGAAGGATTTCAAACATCAGAATTCTTATTAGAACATGGATTTATTGATAAAATTGTCAAAAGAGAAGACATGAAAGATACATTAAGCACATTAATAAAATTCCATAAAGGAGGAATTCAAAATGGCCAAAACTAAACAAGAAACACAAGAATTAACAGCATGGCAAAAAGTCGAAATAGCCAGAAATCCAAAAAGAAAAACCTCAATAGAATATATTGAACAAATCTTTGATGAATTCATAGAATTGCATGGAGACAGAAATTTTAAAGATGATCAAGCAATAATATGTGGCCTAGGCAGAATAGGAAATCAAAGCTATACAATTATAGCAGAACAAAAAGGAAGAACAACAAAAGAAAACGTCCTAAGAAACTTTGGAATGCCAAACCCAGAAAGTTATAGAAAAGCAATTAGATTTATGAAACAAGCAGAAAAATTTAATCGCCCAGTAATAACATTCATCGATACAAAAGGAGCATACCCAGGAGTAGGAGCCGAAGAAAGAGGCCAAGGCGAAGCAATAGCAAAATCAATGTTTGAAATGGCAAAATTAAAAGTACCAGTAATCTCAATAGTAATTGGAGAAGGATCAAGTGGTGGAGCATTAGCAATAGGAGTATCAAACAAAATATATATGTTAGAAAATGCAATATACTCAATTTTATCACCAGAAGGATATTCATCAATATTATGGAAAGACTCAAGTAGATATAAAGAAGCAGCAGAAAAGATGAAATTAACAGCAAATGATTTATATGAAATGAAAGTAATAGACACAATCATACCAGAACCAATAGAAATGCAAGAAAGCGACTTTGATAAAGTAGCAAAAACAATAAAAAATGAAATAAAGAAAGACGTTGAAAAAATGCAAAAGCAAACTAAAGACGCCATTGTAGAACAACGTTATCAAAAATTCCGTAATTTAGGAACATTTATAACATTATAAAACAAATTCCAAAACAATATAAAAATAAAAAGGAGAAAAAAAGAAATGTTATTAGAAAACAAAAAAATCTTAATAATGGGAATCAGAAACAAATGGAGCATTGCATATGGAATAGCAAAATCAGCATATGAAAATGGAGCAAAATTAATATTCACATATTTAGACGAAGAATCAAGACCAAAATTAGAAGCTCTAGTAGAAGAATTTGAAGGAAGCAAATTTTACAAATTAGAAGACGCATCAGAAGATGAAAAAGTAGAAGAATCATTCAAAGTAATCAAAGAAAATGAAGGACAAATTGACGGGATGGTACATGCAATAGCACATGCTAAAACAGAAGACCTAGCAAACGATTTCATATACACATCAAAAGATGGCTATGCACACGCAATGGGTGTAAGTGCATACTCACTAATATTAGTAAGTCGTGTAGCAAAAGAATTAGACATGCTAGCACCAAACGCAAGTATCGTAACATTAACATATCTAGGATCAGAAAAAGTAATGCAAGGTTACAATGTAATGGGCGCAGCAAAAGCCGCTCTAGAAGCCAACGTACGTTACCTAGCAAATGACTTAGGAAAAGATGGAATCAGAATCAATGCCATTTCAGCAGGCCCAATCAAAACATTATCAGCACGTGGAATCAAAAACTTCTCATCAATTTTAGACATAGTAGAAGAAAAAGCACCACTAAAACGTAATGTAACACCATACGAAATAGGCCAATTAACAACAACATTATTAAGTGACATGACAAGTGCCGTAACAGGACAAGTAATATACTCAGACTGTGGCTACAGCATAATGGGATAAAACACAAAAAGCTATTAAATCAATACGATTTAGTAGCTTTTTTTGACCAAATATATAATTCTTAAGTAAAATTTGTAACAAATAAAAAATATAAAGTAAAGTTATTTGATATTATTGAGAAAAAAGTCTATTTATGATATTACATATAGTATAATTATTGAAGAAATAATTGAAAGGGAAATAGAATGAATAGTGAAGAAGAATTACAGAAATTAGAGAAAAAATTATATGCAGCTGCAGATAAAATGAGAGGTGCGGTTCCAGTATCAAGTTATAAATTTATAGTATTAGGCTTAATTTTTTTAAAATATATTTCAGATGCTTTTGAAGAAAGATATCAGCAATTAGTTGATGATGGAGATGGTATGGAAGAAGATAGAGATTCATATACAATGGATAATATCTTTTATGTGCCAGCAAAAGCTAGATGGGAATATTTGAATGTACATTCAAAAGACAATAATATAGGCCAATTTATTGATGAGGCATTAGATGAAATAGAAAAAGAGAATCCAACATTAAAAGGCGTATTAATTAAAGAATATAATAGTCCTGATTATAGAAACGTAAATTTAGGCGAATTAATAGACTTATTTACTAATATAAAAATTGGTAGCAAAGAAGCTCAAGATAAAGACATTTTAGGAAGAATATACGAATATTTTTTGGGAGAATTTGCATCTAGCGAGTTGCAAAAAGGTGGAGAGTTTTACACACCAGCATGTTTAGTTAGAACGATGGTTGAAATAATAGAGCCATATAAAGGAAGAGTATATGACCCAGCTTGCGGTTCAGGTGGAATGTTTGTACAAAGTACAAAATTCATAGAAAGACATCAAGGAAAAGTTCAAGATTTAGCTATATATGGACAAGAAAAAAATCCTACTACTTGGAAATTAGCAAAAATGAATTTAGCAATTAGAAGTTTAAATGGAGATTTAGGAAAGTTTGCAGATGATACATTTCAAAACGATTTGCACAAGGGATTAAAAGCAGATTTTGTATTAGCTAATCCACCATTCAATATTAGTGATTGGGGTCAAGAAAAACTTTTACAAGATTCTAGATGGAGATATGGTATTCCACCAAAAGGAAATGCAAATATGGCTTGGGTAGAACACATGATAGATAAATTATCTATGAAAGGAAAAGCTGCAATTATACTAGCAAATGGTGCGTTATCATCTGATACATCAGGAGAAGGAGAGATTAGAAAAAATATATTAGAAGCGGATTTAGTTGATTGCATTTTAGCAATGCCTTCTAAGTTGTTTTATACAGTTAGGATTCCTTGTAGTATATGGATATTAAATAGAGGTAAAAAACAAAAAGGAAAGACACTATTTATAGATGCAAGAAATCTAGGAATAATGGTTACAAGGAAATTAAGAGAATTTTCAGAAGCAGACATAGAAAAAATATCAAATACATATCATAAGTTTGTAAAAGAAGAAAATTATGAGGATATATTAGGATTTTGCAAAGCAGTAACAATAGATGAAATAAAAGAAAACAATTATGTATTAACACCAGGAAGATATGTTGGAGTTGCAGAAAAAGAAGATGATGGAATTCCATTTGATGAAACAATGAAAACAATTACCTCAGAATTGAAAAAACAATTTGAAGAGTCACACAAATTAGAAGAAGAGATTAGAACAAATTTGGAGGCCATAGGGTATGAAATTTAAATTAGATAATTTAAGTACAATAATATATAAAGATGAATATTTTGAAAATGGAGTAGAATTTTATAGATGAAAAGAAATAATAGAAAAAGTAAATAATCAATCTAAACAAGAATACATTATGCAATAATTAATCAAAACAATGTGACAATATCACATAGAAAGTATATAGGGTAAAAAATGATTTACAAATTAAAAGATTTGATAAAAATAAAATACGGAAAAAATCAAAAAAAAGTTGAATGTGAAGCAGGTTGTTATCATATAATTGGGACTGGTGGAATAATAGGTAAATCTAAAGAATATTTATATGATAAACCATCAGTACTAATTGGAAGGAAAGGAACAATTGATAAAGTTAGATATATTGATGAACCTTTTTGGACGATTGATACTTTATTTTACACAGAAATAAATGAAAAAATTGTATTACCTAAATATTTATATTATAAATTATCTATGATTAATTTTAAAAATTATAATGAAGGAACAACTATACCAAGTTTAAAGACAGAGACATTATATGAAATTGAAGTAGATATAGATGATATGACAATGCAAAAGAAAATAGTAAAGATTTTATCAAAATTAGAGGATAAAATTAGATTAAACAATCAGATAAATGATAATTTGCTTAATGCTGCATAATTAGTTAGATAAATGATAATTTGCATGATTTAGCAGAGCAATTATTTTTTGAAATATATAAAAATGGAAGAGAAAGAACATTAGGAGATTTATTAGAAAACATATCAACAGGAGCGAGACCCAAAGGTGGAGCACAAAAATCTGGAATACCAAGTGTTGGAGCAGAAAAAATAGAAAAATTTGGAGTTTATGATTATTCATCAGAAAAATATATAGCAGAAGATTTTTATGAAAAATTAAAAAATGGAAAAATGAACTCAGGAGATGTATTACTATACAAGGATGGAGCATATACCGGAAAAGTTTCGATGTGTTTAAATTGGTTTCCGCATAAAAAATCTGCTGTTAATGAACATGTATTTATATTAAATACAGAAAATAATTGGGCTCAAAATTATTTGTACTTTACTTTATATAATAAACAAAACAAAGAAATGCTAGAACGACTAGCAGGCGCAAAGGCTGCTCAACCAGGCTTAAATCAAACCGAATTAAAAAGTCTTAAAATAAATATATGCGATAAAGAATTTATAAAAAAATTTGAAAATGAGGTAAAACCTATCATGGAGAGTATTGCTAATAATTCTTTAGAAAACAAAAAATTAGTAGAATTGAGAGATACACTATTGCCAAAATTAATGAATGGTGAAATAAATCTAGATAAAATAGAAATTTAGTCATACAAATTGTGATTTGTAAAAATAAATATAATAAAAAAGGGGGCTCATTATGTTTGATGAAGAAAAACTTGAAAAAATAACAATGGACTTGTTATCAGAGCTGGAATATGAAACAATAAATGGATATGAATTGAAAAGAGAAAACTATTCTAATGTAATTCTTGACGATGAATTAGAAAACAGTTTAATGCGATTAAATAAAGGAATATCCAATGACGAAATAAGAGAAGTTATTAGATTAATTAAAAATTTAGACCGTAATAATACTGTATTAAACAATAAGCAATTTACATCATATTTATTAGAAGGTGTTAAAATACCTATAACTGAGAGTGGAACCACAAGATATAAAACAATAAAAATAATAGATTTTAATGATGTTAGAAAAAATAAATTTAAAGCAATTAATCAATATACTATTGTAGAAGAAAGTGAGAAAAGACCCGATATTATTATATTTATAAATGGAATGCCTTTAATTGTTATAGAATTAAAAAGCACAATAAGAGAAGAAGTAAAATTGGAAGATGGATATAGACAATTAAAAGGATATCAAAATGTACATATTCCTTCACTATTCTATTATAACCAAATTTTAATAGTAAGTGATGGAGCACAAGCTAGAGCAGGAACTATAACAAGTCCATGGAGTAGATTTTCAGAATGGAAAAAGATAGAAGATACTGATGAAATACATGAAAATATGCCAACTCATATATCTCTTATAAAAGGAATGCTAAGACATGACAGAATTTTAGAGATAATTAGTAATTATATTTTATGGAGTGAAGATAATAAAATCTTAGCTGCTTATCATCAATATTTTGGAGTAAAGAAAGCAATAGTAAGTACTCTAAATGCTTTTAAAAATAAAACAGGAAAAGCAGGAATTTTATGGCATACTCAAGGATCAGGAAAAAGTTTCTCAATGGTATTTTATTCAAGTAATATGATTAAAATACTGAAAAATCCAAGTGTAGTTGTTGTAACTGATAGAAATGATTTAGATAACCAATTATTTTCAACATTTTTGCATTGTACAGAATACCTAAAACAATCACCAATACAAATAGAAAGTAGAAAAGATTTAAATGAAAAACTCGAAAATAGAATTTCGGGAGGCATATTTTTTACAACATTACAAAAATTTGAGGAAGAAACAGGATTATTTAGTGAAAGAGAAGATATATTAGTTTTAGTAGACGAAGCACATAGAAGTCATTATGGCATAGATGCTACAATGAAATTTGATAAAGAAAAAATGATAGCATATAAAAAATACGGAACTGCAAAATATTTACATGAAGCATTTCCAAATGCTACATACATTGGATTTACTGGAACACCAGTAGAAACAGCAGATAAGTCGACATCAAGCATATTTGGAAACGTTATCGATATTTATGATATGACTCAAGCTATCCTTGATGGTTCAACAGTGCCTATTATTTATGAAAGTAGGATGGCTAGGGTTGGTTTAAATCAAAGAATACTTGATGAGATAGATAACTATTATACATACCTTGACAGAGAAGAAGGTGTTGAAGAAGAAGTATTAAATCAATCTAAAAAAGAAATGGCTAAAATGCAGCAAATTATAGAAGATCCAGATAGATTAGAACTAATTGTAAAAGATATTATCACCAGCTATGAAGAAATAGAAGATACAGTAGCAAATAAAGCAATGGTAGTTGCATATTCAAGAAAAACAGCGTATATAATGTATAAGAAATTTTTAGAATTAAGACCTGAATGGAAAAATAAAATACACATGGTAATAACATCTAATAATAAAGATGAAGAAGAAATGCAAAAAGAAATTGGCTCAAGCAAAGATAAACATCAATTAGAAAAAGATTTTAAAGACGCTGATTCTGAATTTAAAATAGCAATTGTTGTAGATATGTGGCTTACAGGATTTGATGTACCACAATTAGGAACAATGTATGTAGACAAGCCTATGAAAGCACACAATTTAATGCAAGCAATAGCGAGAGTTAATAGAGTTTATAAAGACAAAAAAGGAGGATTAATAGTTGATTATATTGGACTAAAGAGATGGTTAGTAGAAGCATTAAAAACATATACGAAAAGAGATCAAGGGAAAATTATTGATAATAATGAGATTATTAAAGTTTTGATGGACAAAATAGAATTAATTAGAAACATATTCTATGGATTTGAATATAGTCATTTCGCAACAACAACTGATAGAGATAAATATGAAATAATAATGGACGCAGCAAACTGGGTTTTAAAGACAGATAAAATAAAGAAAGAATTTATGAAATACAGTTATGATTGTAAGAGCTTATATGCTCTATGTGCTGGAGAATTAGAAAAGAGTATAAAGGATGAAATATTATTATTTATAGCAGTTCGTTCATTTATTACCAAAATAAATGGAGATGATAGCAAAATTGACATAAGCGAAATTAATTCGCATGTTGCTGGTATGCTTGAAAGGGCAATACAAGATGATGAAATGTTACAAATAGGAAATGTCCATAATAGCAATAAGATTGTGCTTTTAAGTGATGAATTGATCAATAAAATTAGCAAAATGCAAAAGAAAAATATTGCTGTTGAAATATTGAATAAAGCATTAAAAGACTACATAGAAAAAGTAGGAAAACAAAATATCGTATTAATGGAAAAGTTTTCTACAAAATTTAAAAAAATAGCTGATTCGTACAATGAAAGAATTAGTATAGAAGACATAGAAAAAATAATTCAAGAAATGATTAAATTAAAGATTGAGATAGAAAAAGAACTTGCCGCCGGCAATGAATATAATTTATCAATTGAAGAAAAAGCATTCTTTGATGCACTTGGAAATGACCCACAAATAAAAGAGTTAATGAAGGATGAGACATTAGTAAAAATAGCTAAAGAATTAGTAGACATTATAAATAATAATATGACAATAGATTGGGATATTAGAAAAGATGCAAGAGCAAGAATGAGATATGAAATTAAAAAATTACTTATAAAATATAATTATCCTCCGATAAAAAGAGAAGATGCTGTTCAATTAGTCATTAAGCAAGCAGAATTAAAATGTAAAAATATGATCGAAGAATAATATAAATAATAATGAATAGATTATAAAAAGTAATTTAAGAGTGAAAATTAGACAGCTGACCTTTTTATAAATCTAATATAAAACAAAATGATAAAAATATCGATCATTAAAATTAAAGTTTATAGTAAGGGAATAAAAAAATAGACAAGCAAAATTGAAGGATAGAAATAATGAACAAAATAAAAAACATAAGAATTAATGAAAAAAATATATCTTTTAATTATCTACCTGAAGCGGAAGGCGAAGATTGGGGATTTATAGAATATAACATTGAAGAAAATAAAATTATTAATAAGATTGAAGCAAAAAAAGATAAAGATTACGGTGAATTTTACTTTGGCGAACATGCTTTAAAATTTGTATTAAGTCTTTTTTATGATAATGATATATTATCAAATAAAGAATATATTAACATGTGGTATTAAATAAAAACAAATGAGATTAAAAACACTTTTGAGGTTCAGTTAATATTAAATCGTACAAAACTAATAATAAGAAGTGGTGGTAAGTATTATGGAGGATAAGAAGATGTTTTCAATAGATGATTGTTTTAATGTTGAATATATAAGAAATGAACTTATAGAAGAATTAAAAAAACAAAGATATTCGCAAGAAAAAATTGATGAAATTATTAAAATATGTGATACAGCTTATAATGATTATAAAATACCATATCCTACAATAGAGGAATTGTTGAAAGATGCTAAATAAAGCGTCTTTTTATAACATATTATTAAGTAGCTAGTAGATAGTTGCAAAATATTTCTTTGCTAAAAATTTTTTAACAAGAAGTCGATAATACTTAAGGTTAAATGAATTTCTATCAAGTAATTTATATAGGCTTACAACAGATACATCACACTAATAAAAAACAATTGCATAAATAAAAACACCATTCTATAATTACATTAGCAAGAGGTAGTAGAAGAGGGAAGAAACCAGTTAACTTGAGGTAGCCGTTCAAATCGGCTCTATTGCTAAAAAGGCTCGAAAGAGCCTTTTTCCATTTGCATTGTAAATGAGCATGCCATAAATTAATAAAACAAATCTATTTATTAAATAAAAAAGTATCTGATATAGCAGGAACAAGCCTACATCGTTCAGATACTCATAAATAAAAGAGATATTCACAGCTGGGTCGACTTCCCAGGAAATATCTCTTCCTAATAAAAAATATACAATAAAATGATAAAAAAATCAATACCTACAATAAAATTCAAAAATTAAAAAATTGACATTCTCCACCAATTTTAATATAATCATATCAAATAAATCCGTATCATAGTTCGTTTTGGACGTTGGGGTAGGGGATTGTAAAATCTATTAGCCACTGTGACAGGATTTATTTTGCGCATATAATAACTAAGCAATTTGTACATGAACCCTTTTGGTTTGTGCCACAAATTGAATAGTTTAAAAGATATTGATAAATTTTATTTTAAATACTATAATAAATATAC
>ERZ773037.316-NODE-316-length-26503-cov-5.084316_pt1 | contig 26503 bp, 6 predicted proteins | sample MGYA00511466_ERZ773037 | MGnify/ENA primary metagenome ERZ773037 (study PRJEB29015, sample SAMEA2738146) | human oral metagenome | biome: human oral; feature: human-associated habitat; material: saliva | place: China | collected 2202 ... | reverse complement strand
TTGACACCTTTTAATCCTGTATTTCAGATAACTTTAGATGGAGGAGAAAAATTACATAATAGTGTAAGGATATGGAAATCGTCAAATAAAGGTACTTATCAGCATATAATAAAAATAATATTATTCTTTCTATACCACTAACAGTAACTCATGTAGATATTATTGATAAAACAAAAAATAGAATTGTATATCATAATTTACATGAATCAACAATTACATTAAGATGTAAAGAAAATACTTTGTATTATATAGACTTATATAATAACGAAGATTTTTTAGGCAGACTTATTCATTATCAATTCGACAATAAAACTGTATCATCTGAATATACTGATACATTTAATACAGATAGTATGACACTGGATTCTGCTTTTCCTACATTTGGTTTAAATTTAACAGATGCCGAAAAACAAAGTATTTTATATGAACGTCAATACGAAATTAAAAATACTATTGTATCAAGACCATTAGTAGAAGAAGGTATCATTAATAAAACTGTTGCTGTTAAAATTCAAGATTATAATATTTTACAAAACTTAGGTAAAATTACATATCTTGTTGGTAAAGAATACGATAGTATAAATAATACTATGTTTAATCGTGCCGTTCCGATTACATCATCTCATATGATTTATAATTTAATAGAAAATAATTTAATGGGTGATATAGTCTTTTATATTGCAGATGAACATGGTACAATATTATCTGACTTTACTAAATATAGTGAATTAGAAAATCAATATGAATATGAATATAATAAATCTATATTAGAAATAGAAGAATATGCTCAAAACTTATTAATTAGATTAAATGGCTTTGAAGCTTATCAAGAAGCTAAAAACATTATTTCTAATGAAGTAGAAATAGAAAAACAATATGCATTCCCTTCTGTTAATAAAGCATTTAAAAATATAGTAAATTCTATTATTCATACGAATGCTATTGTTACTAATAAAAATAAATTATTGTATATTGTATTAACACACTATTTCTCTTATTTTGACTATGCTTATGATTTATTCGATAGTTTAAATATAAATATTAATCTATATAATAAGTCACTAGATATTCCAAAAGGCAATCATTCATATGAAATAGTTCAAATTGGTTTTAATGTTGGGTCAGACGAATTTACGACTACAACATATAAAGTTTCTAAAGATTATTCTATTCGATTACGATATGATGAATTTGACTATAATTTATATTATTGTATTGATACAGAAACCTATAAAAAATCTGGATATATTTTCTTCGGTAATATAAAGAATGATTTATTCAGAGCCTCAAACTTATACGACATTAAGGAAATATAATGCAAACAACAAATAAATATTATCCTGCATATGATATGTCAAAATATGTTCGTCAAGGCGAAAAAACTAAAACTGACATTCAACAATTAGACAAAACACCTGTATATGTTCCATATAATGTGTCATATAGAAAAACAAGAAGTTCTTCATCAACTGTACAAGAAGGTAGTGCATATTTAAAACGCTACTATTCTTGTATTGATGCAGAATTATATTTTAATAATGAATATGTAGAAGATATTTCTAGCATCGATTGGGTTGTTGACCAACCAGTTAAAAATGCTTATGGCTATAATTCTTATACAGTCGATGAATATATGGTTGGTAATCGATTAATTTCTGGTACATTCGCTATTCGCTTTACATCTCCTAATTATTTATTTCAAATTTTAGAAGCTGCTAGAAAATCTAATAAACCATTAATTGAGTCTCAAAAAACAATTGAGCTTCCAACACATGAACGTAATACATGGCAAGATAATGTAATCACTAATAATGTGAATAATGGTGATGTTGGAGAATATAGAGCTGATAAGTTTTCATATCTATGGAAACCAACATTTGATATTGATATCGTATTCGGGCAAAAAAGTCCAGCAGGCGATACTGTACATATTGTATTAGAAGATGTTAAAATAATAAAAGCTAATCATGGCTTAGGCGTAGATAATATAAAAGGTTTTCCAGTTACAGAAATATATACATTCTATGCTAAAGATGTTCGATATATTAAATAAATACAAAGGAGACATTCATTATGGCTACTAATAAAATTTCTAAAGAACAAATCGAAAAATGGAAAGAAGAATTCAAACACGTATATCGTGTTACACTAGACGGTGATGATATTATTTTCCGTCGATTAAAACGTTCTGAATATATTTCTATCTTAAAAGAATCTGGCGAAGCAAATGTTGCTGATGCTAATGATTTGCAAGATAAAAGTTTTGAACGTCAAGAAGCTATTCTTAAACATACAGTTATCTTTCCTAAAGACGTAGATACTTTGATTGAAGAAAGTGCTGGTCTATCTACAGTATTAGCCGATGAAATTTTAGCTAAATCTGGTTTCGTTAACGTATACACAGAGGAGCTTTAATATTTATGGCTGATTCTAAAACAAAAGATTCAGCCCAAGAAATAAATATAGAGGAACTCGTTGCTAAATATGTAGACCAATATGAAAATATTGTAGCGTCTAAAATTGACAACGAGTTCTTTTTATATAGAGTTCTTGGTAGAGCTGAATATAAAGCAATCTATGAAGATGACCAATTTACTCAATTAGAAAAAGAAAATTTAATTATTCAGACTTGTTTAGTATATCCAGAAAATTATAATTTAGATGAATGTCCAGCTGGTATACCTACACAGTTATCTAAAGAAATATTAGAAGCCTCTTTAATCGTAGATGTAGAAACATTAACCACTATATTAGATAATGAACGATTAGCTTTTTTAAGTGATGAAAATAATATTTTAAATTGTATGATTCTCGCTGCTTTTCCTTCTCTTAGTTTAGAAGAAGTAGAAAATTGGCCTATGGGAAAAGCAATTAAATATTATACAAGAGCTGAATGGATGCTTTCTAATTTACAAGGAATTAAAATAGAAAAATATAATACTTTCTTAGAAAATTTACGATTAGAAGAAGAACAAAAAGAACAAGAAGAATTAATGAAACTACAAGAAAAAGAACCACAGAAAACAATTCGTGGTGGAGATAAGAAAAATAAATTAACTCCAGATAAATTAAAGGAACGTGAAGAATTTTTAAAGAAATTCCCAGAATTTGCTAATGATAACGTATTAGCAAATGGCATTGATGGATTAGAACAAAGTGATGTAGATACTATGTCTCCAGCATTACGCCCTGGGTATTAATAGGAAATACATATGGGATACTTTGAAGATTTAGGTAAAATACAAGAACTTCAAAAGAAAAAAACTAGAGAAGAACAAGCCAATGAATGGAAAAGAAAAACACTTACTACATTAGGCGTAGGAGCTGCTACTATTCTTGCTTTTAAAGATGGTAAACATTTATTAAGTAATTCTGCTTGGGCAGCTAAAGCAGCTAATAAATTTATTGCTGGTCGTGCCGCTATTAGAAATAATGTACACTCAAAAGATGTATTTGATTTAACCTATAAAGATTTAAAAACACGCGGGAGCTTTTTTAAAAGAGGTTTCAAAGCTCCTCTTCAAAAACCAGGCATGCACGATGGCGGGCCTAACACAGTTGCACATGCTATTGCTGATGCCATAGGCTTACGCAATACAGCTACGCAAATGGCTAAAGTTGATTTCGGTGCTAAAGCAGCAGAAGATGCAGCTACTGAAACACTAGAAAGATATAAACATCTCGAAAAAAATAAATTTAATCATGTTAATAATTTAATGAGAACAAATCGTCTTCATACGATACCAAAAGATGAAGAAGAAAAGTTCTTATCTGAATTAGATAAATATAATTTAACTTCTGAACAACATAAAGCTATGGTTGATGCCAGAAGTAATTATATTCAAAAAATTAATGATGAAACTTATAAAAATCAACAAACAGCTAGAGCTATCAAACAACGAAATGAAGAAGCAAGACTTAAAAGTGGTACCTATCAATTAAATGATAAATGGGGCCAAGCTAAAAAAGGTGAAATTTCTGTAGGTGATGTCATTAATAATCCAGGATTATTAGGTGACACACAATACGCAATTGCAACTGCTGATAGTGAATTGGGTAATGTTGTTCATCAAAATGTCGATTTAATTGAAGTATTAAAAAAACATGCAGCTTCTTTACCAGAAGATGAACGTAAAATGCTTATGGGTATGAAATTCTCAAATACCTTTAAGTATGATAAACATGGTAATGTATACTCCAATGCTGACCTACGTGGATTAGGATATGAAGTCGGCAACTTCGTAGCCGACTCTTTACCTGGTAAAATCATGAATGTCCGTGGCTATATGGAAAGAAATATTGGTAAAGATATAGATTTTACTATAGGCTCTGGCACATTATCTTATGGTTTAGAAAATATTGTTGGTAGTACTAGTACTGGTCATTTAAAACATGATGTTAAATATATTAATGGCAAAGCCTATATTGCTAATGATGAAGGCAAATTAGTATATAGTCACGAATTAACTACTAATTATAATATTGTTTCTGGTCGTTATGGTCGTGAACCAAATGTAATGCAAGCTATGGCTGGCAATACATTAACTAAAACTCAAGACAATTGGTTATTTAATAAACTTGATATAAACCAAGATAAAGAAAATAGAAGACAGGGTTTACTTGCATTTTTTAATAAAGTAGAAACACAAAAAAACCCTAATTATATCAAAAATCAAACTAATTATCTTTTTAATACTAATGTAGAAGATGCTCCTGAATTATATTTTGAAAAAGCAGATGCTCTTAGAAAATATTTACATGAACATACTGATTCACAATTCTCTTTAAGAGATAAAGAAATATTAGCTGCTACTGGTAATTCTAATATCAATAAATTATTAGATATTGATAGAATACAAAATGTAAATCAAAAACGTGAGGCATTACACGCTTTTGCTACTGAACTTGCTAATAACCAAGATGCGTATAATCCAATAGCAGAAGATATTACTAAAGTTATGAGCAATAATAAAATGGCTTATAACTATTCTGGTCGTAAAGCTACGGACACTACAGCAAATGTAACTCTAAATATACGTGATTGGTTAGACCCAGAAAAAACAGTTGGCTCTAATGAATTTAATAATCTATCAGAAAAAGTAAATCAGTTAATTGCTCATGAATTAAAAGAAAATGGGTTATTAACAAAAGATTTGACTGGTAAATTATCTGAAAATGCTCAAGACATTATTGCCTATAGTACAGTTGAAAATGCTATTAAAAGCAATGATTCTGTTTTAAATAAAGCATTTTCTGTCGATGAAATTTTAAACTCTGAAGATTATAGTCAAATTGGTCAATATGCTCAACGAGTCGTAGATAAATATACGTCATATATGGATGAAGTCCATAAGCCTACATTGCATACTATGACTGATAGACAAAATCCATTTGGCTTTTTACATAAAACATGGACACCTGTCGATGTCGCTAAAAATTTAATGAAAGGCGACTTAGAAGGTGGCATTAATGCATTAAAGAAAAACTTCACTCAATTTGCTGCTGGTAGAAATAATATGGAAGATGTAACAGCCGCTACACAAATGGGCTATTATATGTTACATCGTCTTAATGAAGTTGGTGAATATGTAGGGCTAAGTTTATCTTCTCAATCTGCTTATAGTGCAGGCGGTCTATTAAAGGGCATTGCTTTTAAGCGTATTCTTCCAGCAGCTATTGCTTATAATCAATTAGAATATCTTGATGATGAAGTAGAAGATAAAACTGGTTTAGCTCCATCAGCAGCATTTGCCGCTGGTGTTACCAATATAGATGTAAATGCTAGACGTATTATGGATACTGTAGGTGCTACAGATTTCTTTAAAAAACAATATGAAATTAACCCAATTATGAGATATTGGGGCGATGGTGGTAAATTTTATAATGCAGAAGAATTAACTGATTATTATGCTAATGGATATACTGCTGTTCGTAATGCACCTTGGTGGACTTTCGGTGGTGTTAATGAAGCTCGTGGTGGAGCTATTCAATATTGGTCTCCAACGATTACGAGACGAATGGCATCTGATTATTACGATAAATCTTTATATGGTTCTAATGATAATAAATGGGCTCATTCATTAATGCCTACATTAACGCATCCATTTTCTACTTTAAATTTCATAGCCAATCCTTATTGGTTAGAAGAAATGCATAAGGATGATAGACCATATCCTGTATCTGGTAAATTATTTGCAGATGGTACTCCTTGGGGGGCTATATTAAATCCTACAATTGGTGAAATTATTAAGCCGGTTAAGGAAATGCAACCAGATAGATTACGTAATGGTATCGATATAAAAGCATTAATGTATGCTAAATTAAAAGCAGAAGATGCTGATGATAGTCAAAAATCTGTACTTGTTACTAAAACTGGCGGTGCAGAAATTATGCGTCAAGTTAAATATTCTAAAGTTGATAGAAATACTAAATTAACTTCGTATAATATTCAAAATGGTGAACTTATGAATGTCTATACAGATATTCATGAAACATTAAATAGAACTAATGGCAATGGTCCATTAGTTAAAATGTATGCCAATGACAAAGAACAAGTTAAAACAAAAGATTATAATCAACAAGTTTTACAAAATAATGCTATTGTTACTGGTGACGCAACAACATTAGGAATACAAATCAATAATCAAAAAGCTAAAATAGACCCATTGAATTGGTATGATGAATTAAAAATGGATACTATGGCATCTTCCAATAAAGGGCTAATTAATAGTTTTAAAAGTCAAATAGCAGACATTGCTTCTAATATAGCTACTAAAGAAACTGGTATAGATAGACTTACTCGTATTCAAAACAAAACAAAAGAAATAGATGCCAGAACTAAATCATTAAATGGCATAGATACAGATGATGAAAAATTTGATGCATCTGAAAGTGTTTTAGTAAAAGATAAATTAAGAAATTATTCTCCATCAAAATCTCTTGATTTATTAAATGACCCAGACCAAATTGTTGATTTAGTTAATGCTAAAAAAGGTGATGAACTCGTACAAGATTTAGCTAAATCAACTCGACTTATTACTGGTATCTATGGTTACATGGCTGGGGCTACATTAGATTTTGGTTCTGATTATGGACAACGTATTGCCACATCTCAAAACATGGAATCATTCTCCAGAAGATTCTGGGATGAAAACTATGGTGGTTTTGGTGGTAGCACAATGGAAATTATTCGTCGTTTTATTCCAGATTTTAGACGGCATAAAATGATTAATCCATTAATGAATAATATGCCAGAATGGCTACCAGAAACTTATCGTTTTGGTGACCCATTTACTAACTTAGCTCGTGGTGAAGCAAGATTGCCTGGTGCAGGTTATGAAGCTCTTAATGAGTTACATCCTGATGCATATGGAAAATATGGTGCCTTTGATAGATTTAAAATCTTAGCGGACATTGCTCCTAATTCTTCTGAATATAAAATATGGAAAGAAATTGCAGCTAAAACTGTAATTGACCCTAAACTAAAAGAAGAGATGAAAGAAATTAAAGAACGTCGTGCTCAACAAGGTAAAAAACACGACTTTTATGATTATCAAGTATTAGGTAAAAATGTAGATTATCAAAATATAACTATCTCTGAAGTTATGGGTTATGGTCGTTTTAGGTCTGGTAACACTATTTATAAATTAGCTGGCATTAAAGTTAAAGGTAATGAAAATGAAACTATGCAAGATGTATTAAGTAAATACATTCATGTTGGTGATACAGTTACCATTGCTACTGATACTAATGAAGCTTACCAAAAAAATAAAGATTCAGTGCAATCAACTAATGCTGCTGTATTTATTAATGGTGAATCTCTTTCTACTATTATGGAAGAAAATGGCGATGCTGAAAAACGTAAAGGTGATACTACAGCTGCTGGTTTATTTGCTCGCTTTGGACTAGCTCAAAGAACTATTGCTGGAGCTTCTGAAATTTTAGCTCATGCTGATATTCCTATTTTGTCTGACCAATGGTTACGTGTTAGAGACCCATATGAAGCATATCGTGCTGAAGAAGTATATGGCACATCTTATCAATCATGGGAACATCCAATTGATACATTCTTAATGCCAGCTGTTGAACGTGCGATTCACGAAAGAAGTTTAGTGAATACAATTATTCAACGTTTTGCTCAAAGTAAAATTAGACAAAAAGGTGGTCCAAATGTAACACCTTGGCATGGCTTAATGTTAACTAATAGAGCATATTTAGTATCCGCAGCTATTCCTTATGTATTAGGTAAACATGAATTAGCTCATAAAATGGGTATGCTTGGCTCTAATGCAGCAGTTGCCGCTCATGTTTGGACTGGTGGTAATAACTTCTTAGAACAAGGTATGGAAGGTGGCGACTTAGGTTGGAAAGTAGCTAAGTTCTTAGGTGCCGAAAGTAAATATGGTAAAGCAGCTGGTACAGTTGCTGGTGTCATGTTTGCAGAAACAATTCGTACCGTTCGTGGCAATAAAGAATGGAAACCTGAACGTACTTTAAGACGTTGGGCTATGGAAGACTATTTCGATAGATTAACCTACTTAAAATATAAAGGTCTTTATGAAGAAGCAGCTAAGCGTGCTAAAGACGAAGAAGGCTTTGATGCAGAAAAATATATCGAAGAATCAAAAGAAGCTGATGAAAAAGCTAAGAAGAAACAAGAATACTATCAATCACTTAAAGATAGATTAAAAAGAAATTCAAGAAATCAACCGCTACAAAAAGCATATTTAAAATTATTAAATAAACAAAAAAATGCTGTAGAAGAAGATAAAGTTATCGAAAACGTAGGACAATGGGGTAGAACAGCTATGTTATATCGCAAAGCTATGAACTCCACCATGTTTGGATTAAGCGAAGATTCTTCTTGGGGTGAAATGGTTTCTGCTCTACCACAAAATGATAGAGAATTTTTTATGGAGTTCGTTAAAGAGCGTGATAAAGATAAACGTGAAAAAATATTAAATACAGTTTCTCCTCAACTTAAAAAAGCTTTACAAATGGCTTGGAAAATGGATTTAGATAAAGAAGAAACTAACGAAGAATATTTTACGAAACATAAGTTACCTGATGCTAATTGGGCAGGCTGGCGACCAGATGTAGATATGCAAGGTATCCAAGCTAAAACAATTAAAAATGAAGGTGCCACATTATCTGATTTTGGCTTATATGAATCCGCCCTTGATACTCCATCTGCTAATCTATTTGGTGATGATTTACAATATAGTGATTATTCTGAAAGCAGTAGTACAGTAGAAAAAAATCTTAAATATATTTTAAAGGGTCAAGGATTAAAAGATGTAGACATTAAAGTCTATGATGGTATCGGCGATAAAAGTACTATCGAAGCTAAAATTGATTCTTGGACTAAAGATAAAGATATGCAGAAAAAAATTAAAGATACATTAAAAGCTGAAGAGCTTAAAAAGAATACCCCAACTAATTAATAGCATGAAAGGACTAGACAAAAACATGTCTAGTCCTTATTATTTAGAGTAATATGTAAATTGAAATAAAATCGAAAATTAATCTTCTGAGGATTTAATTATAAATGGCTAAAAAAGATAATCATAATATTATCAATATGAATGCAATTCGTACAAAGCATATTACTAAAAGTATGCAAGAACATGTGTACGAAGCTATTGATATTTTAAATGACAAAAAAGATAAAAGTAAAAATCAAATTAAAACACAAAAATTAACTAAAAAAATTAATGATGTATTAGCCACTCAATCATTCGTAAAGAGTATTAATAACCCTGTTTACGGTATGAGAGATGGTTTAATTTTTTCTCCTACAAAAACAAAAACATTTGGTGAAGAAACACTCACTAATATGTTTGAACATAATAAAACACGAGGAGAAAAAATTGCTAATGCTATTGCATTTAGTCCAAGAAATACTTCTATATCAGGACCAATTTATAATTTAAGTTATACTGATGGTGCATCTTCTACTGCATTACAACAAGCAAGTGCTTGGTCTCGTATTAAAAAAGATGGTAAAACCCTTATTTATGATACAGAAACATTGCCTTTAAATAACAGATTTGGTTTACCAGAAGATGGTATTTTAACAGAATATGCATCTGGCATGGCTCATATAGGTAATTTGGATACAGATAATCCATCATTAAATTTTGGTAAAGCTGGTCCACAATCAACTATTTTAGGCATTAATCAAGAACAATATAATCGAATTACTCCTATCGCTCAAAAATTAAAAGATGGCAAACCATTAACTAGAACCGAACAAGCATTAATGGACCGTCTTGCTTTAACTAATAAAGCAACAATTGCAATGGGCGAAGATGGTTTTCATACATATACTAGTTTCCCATCTATTCATGATGTAAAAGGCTATACATATGATGACGTTATTGGTGGCTTAAATAAATTAAAAAGACTTGGCGATGAACAATTTAGCGACTTAGTTAATGTAAATGGTGTAAAAATGCCAAAAGTGTTTGGCAAAATTTATCAAGATATGAATACCGTTAGAACATCTAATACGGTTATCACATCTTATAATGGCATTAACTTTGACTCTAATATTATGATGACATTATCACAAGACCCTCGCTTATCTCCAGAGGCTCAAAAATTATTTGGTACAGAAGCATCTTATTATACCAATGTAGATAATAATTTAGATATTTATGATGTTGTTAGAAATAATATTAGTAACCCAAAAGAATTTTATAAAAATGTATTCTTTAATGGTGATGAAAAATTATTTTCTGCTTTTGAAGAAAGATTATCTAAGGAAGGTATTTCTTACAGACAACAAGAAGCATTTAAAGTCGCTCGTGAATTAAAAACTGGTTTAGTATCTGGTAATGCAGCCCATTTAGCTTTTGATGATATTCAAACGCTCGGTCATATGGTTGTATCGCCATTAACACACGAAGCACGCGTTAATGCAGTTAAAAATCATACGACTATTAGTAAACCTGTTATTAAAGTAAATGACACATTTGTTATTAATAACGCAATGGGTGTTAAATCATCTCGTGTTGGCTATGCCACTAAAGATGCAATTAGTGGCGAAATCGGTATTCGTGGTGTACGTATTGATACTAGTGACGGCAACAAAACAAGAGCATCTAGCTTTGATACCTTCGGACTAAAAAGCAGAGCCGCTTATACAGTTACTGGTATAGATGAATTAACTGAAGAACAACTCAAAGACTTTAAATATACTATGCCTGGAATTAAAGGCGAAAAAATGTATCGTGTTGCTATGCAAGCAACAGATATTAAAGCAGGTGCAGCAAGTAACACTCATTACTTAATTGGTACAGCTGATGAATTAACAAAAACATTTGGCAAAAATACTAATTATGTTGGTGTATTTAATGGCACTAAATTAGATACTTCTGGCGCAGCACCAGAAACACTTCATAATCTTGGCTATACAAGACAAAGTGGTATGGTAGTTGATGCTACAGCCGATAGCATTTTAGCTGAAACACAACGAGCATATCTTGGTTCTTCTGCTAGAAAATTTAGAAATTACGATTTAAAAGATGCTATTCGTTTACAATGGCATATAAAAGATTTGCGTAGAGAAGCTATTAAAAATTTAGGTGCTGGTGCATCTGAAAAAGCAATATTCAAAGAAGCTATGCGAATCGATAATGCTATGTTTGAAGCATCTAAACAACCAACATTTAGAGAATCTAAATATGCTGAAAAATTTGGTTTTAAATTTGAAGGCGACATCGATGCATATTCTACAACTATGGATTCCTATCATCATATGGTAGAACAAGCATGGAAAACACAAGATGCTCAAAACTATATGATTGATAAACTCCAAGAAACAATTCCAGATTTTGATGGCAAAACAATGACCAATGAAGGTTATAAAAAAGCAGCTAGACAATATAAAACTTGGATGGAAGCTATTGTAAATGGTACACCAAATAAAGAAGGTATTGGCGTTACAGGTATTAGTTTGCGTAATAATGAAGCTTATTCTAAAGCTCATTTTTCTATGGCTGGATGGGGAAATGCAGCAGATGACGCTGAATTAGTTGTTGGTACTAATGGCGTCAATTTAACTTCTAAAATGTCTGCTATTGACCCAACATTAAAATCATTAGATGACCCAAGACAAGCATTATTGTATGGTAAAAATGTAGTTAAACATTTACATAAAACTGGTCAAATTTCTGATATTAGTTGGATGGAAGGTATTACTTCTATCGAAAAACTAAACGAAGGATTTTCTCAATATGTAAAAGATAATATTGAAAATAATCCATCTTGGATTAAAACAACATCGACTGATATGAATGTTCATGCCATTGATTCATTTTATGGTTATGATTCTTTAGATGATATAAAAAATGTCGTTAGCATGGTTGGCTCTCAAACTCCATTTACTATGGAAGATATTGAGAAAAATAACACTAAATTTGGCAATGCATTAGATAGAATTGTTGAACAATCTGTTAATGTTAATGAAGAACATCTTCAAGATTCTGGTAAAAAAATATTTAATGGTATTAAAGATAGACATAAACAAGCTGTTAAAGGCTTTATCGAAAATAATGTTAAATCTGCTATTCGAAATGGTAGAGAAGTTATTATTGGTGAAGATGCTGTTTTAATTGACGGCAAAAAATTACCTATAGGTACTTTAACTAGTGATTTGCATGGCGGTCTTTATACAAGCATTAATGGCACTAAATATGCTACACAATTACGATATGGTGTTATCGAAAAGTGGGATAGTAAGGCTAGAAAAATGGTACCTGACAAACTTGATTTAATTAATAATTATATTCAAGGTATCGAATCTATTGGTAGCAAATTAACAGATAAAATTTATGACCCAACTAATGATAATCCTATTGGCTCTATTTTATCCTATTCTAAAAAATACATGGATACAGATTCTATTGCTACATTAGGTACAGCTCGTGAAGCAACAGATAGTTTATCTACTAGTGTATTTAAAACAATGCCAGAAAATTTATCTTTCATATATAAAGATGATGATTCTCATGAAAAATTATCTATCGAAGAATTAAATGACCCTAATACTCCATTAGAAAAAAAATATAGTCATTTAATTGCGACTATGAAAGAAGCTCATGAAAAAGGTCAAACAGTTAGTAGTAATGATGCAAAAGTCATTGCAGAAACAGAAGAATTCTGGAAAAAAGATTTTGCTCAACATGTATCTGATGCTAATAAAGATTTAGTTGCAGTATATAATGATGCAGAATTCCATGGGAAATCTGTTAAACATGGTTTAGCCGGTACAATGGATACTTCATTCGCGGCTTTCGGTAATGTTGGTACTGGTGCTCGTGGTATTGAACGACAATTAGAAGAAGGTTTATATTTTAATAAATCTGATGTTGCTCGTGCTAAAAAATATAATCCTAACCTTACTATCGTAGCAGATAATTCTATTACAACAGAAGCACAACTAAGAGCCTTTAAAAATATTAAAGCAGAAACTGGACAAGACTTAGTTGATACTATCGGTGGCTATAACTATGATATTTCTTCTGATACAGTAAGTGCTATCGCAAATCAGTATTTAGAAGCAAATCCAGATACACCTGAATTTGTAAAAAATATGATGAGTAGTATATCTACTTATGATGGTCAATCTGTCATTATGCCAGAAGCATTAGATGCTGGTATGGACCAAGCAAGTCGTATTAAAAGAATTAATACTGTTCAACTTTCTACGACAGATGAAGCTACTAAAAAGTTATTTGCTATGCAAGGATTAGCTCCACAAATATCTTTTGATGATAAAGGTAGAGTTATCTTTAAACAAGGTGAAGGTACATTATTAAGTCCTGGTAATAACATTGTTCTTAAAGGCTATTCTGGTGAAACTATTCATGAAGTAGCAGAACATAATTTAGCTACTATCTCTTATTTCCAAAGTGGCAGAAAAGTTAAACAAGCTAAAATTCAAGCTATCTTACAAGCACATGCAGATAATTTTGCTTTGCCAGATTCTTCTCCTATTAAAAAATCTGTCGGTGATATTTTACGACTATATGGAATTGAAGAACGATTAGAGTTAAATCCAATTACATCACGAAACATTCTCAAAGTTGAAACTGGTGATGGTGAAAAAGGTGCTTCTCGTGCATATCAAGCTGGTATGGGACAAATTGATTCTCGTATCGGAATATTTTTAGACGAAGCAGGTTTAGGTCATTTAAAAGGCGAATCTATTAATTTTAATTTGGCTAGAAACGCTAATCGAAATGGTTTATGGAAATCATTAATTAAAGCGGCTAACCCTAATAGCAACTATAAAGAATTATTAGCTAATGCATTAGAAAAATCTGGATTTGGTAGTTTGCAAGAAGTAACAACGGCCGCTATGGATGAACGCATGCTTCCATCTAAAGTACTAAGAAGTGCTTTTAGCCTAGCAGGCTTATCTGATGACTTCTTAATTTTATCTAATGGTCGTGCTGGTCGTGCGAAACACATGGAAGCAGGTATTAATATCGCTGAACGTATGTCTGCTAACTTACATCATATGGGTGTATCTCCAGAAAATATTAAACGACATCTCGATAAATATTTTGAAGGTGCTGTAGTCGATGGTTCTAAAGTATTAACAGACCATGTTAAATTAATTGACCCAGATAATTTGGAAAAACTTGCTAATCGTTTAGAAAGAATGACTACTCAAAAAGTAGAAATTAATGGCGAAGTTCATTATGCTCAACACGATTACAGAAGATTGCGTCAAGAACGTATGAGTGTTGATAAAACCATTCATAAAGATATTATGCTTGACCATAATATCTTTAATAAATCAGCTATTAAAAATTTCTCAGAAGAAGATTTATCAGCCGTTAAAAAAGCATTAGGTGAAACTAATGCAGCTTTGTTACCAGAAACAAATACAAAAGATATTTTCGATGCTAGACGAAAACATTTCAATGACACGCTTTCTTACACAGCTGGCGAAACAGCTGTTATGGATAATGGTAATTTTATTTGGAATGATAGAATCGAAAAAGAATTTAGAGAAAAATATAATCTATCTAAAGACCAAGTAGAAAAAATTGCTGGTAAATTAAAAGACGCTGGATTCGAACATATTACGGCAGATAAAATTGCACAAAGCCATCAGTTTAATACTAATAATATTGCCACTGCTATTAGTGCTGGTGATTTAACTGAAGAAGAAGTTAAACGATTCGCTGATACTCAAGGAATAGGCATTACTTCTTTAGAAGACTTTAGTAAATTATCTGAAGGCGAAAAGAAGCAATTCTTATCCAGTAGTAGTCCTAAAGTTATTGACCTTGGTAAAGAAATCGGTAATATTAAATCAAGAGCTAAAGATGCTAAAGGCAGTGGTAGATATCTTGCGTTGGGCTATAGAATTCCTGGTGGTGAAGATAGATATGGCAATCAATTAATGTCAGATGCTGACCATAAAATTAAAACTGCATTAAATGAAGCTAGTCAATATGGTGCAAATCCAGATATCACAGAAGAAAATTTATCTGAAAAATTAGATGAAGCAACAAAAGCTATTGGCAACCAAGTTACGAAAAAAAGTGGTTTTATGCATCAGCTCGAATCTGCTAATACAAAAGGCATGATTGCTACTGCTATTGAAGAACGCAGAATTATTAATAGCGATACACATTTTATTGGTGATATTAAAGTATCTGAATTAACAAAATCAAAAGTTAGACCTGGTATTATTGGTATTTCTGAAAAAGATGCTAGGGCTATTTACGGTCAAGAGCTAGAAAATATTCTTGGCAAAGACGCTAAAGGTGCAGTAAATGAAATGATGAACTCTATGAAAAGTCATGGGGTTGCTACAAATGCCATTCGTTATCCTGCACAACGTCCAGACTCATTCTCTAATGCTTATACATTTATTGATGACACTTTAAAAAGTGGAGAATTGTCTATAGATAAAGTAACTATGGGTGCTATGGGCGGTGACTATGATACTGACCAAATTGCTAATTCCGTTAAAAAATCTATGGCTACTGTTACCTATAATGGTAAAACACAACGCCTTGCTATTTCTCAAGCTGTTTATGAACAATTAAATAAAATGGATAATGCTTCTGCTGTTATGGACGATGAAGGTATTTGGAATAAACATCAAGTAGAAAGTATGCTTGAAGGTAAAGATAGAGCTCATTTCCATGACAAAACGATAGAAGATATTCGTGAAGAAGTTAAATATGGCAGTAAAGGCAAAAAATTTATGAAAACTGATGATACTAAAATGGCAAGTATCGCAGCTGGCGTAGGTGGTTTAGATGCTGGTATATTCGACGTCAATGCTGGTCGTGATTTAACTGACCAATTAGCATATACTCCATTTGCTCAACAAAATAAAAAATTTGCCTATGCATTAACTGCCGTTCGTAATATTCCAGAAACCGCAACATTAACTCCTAAATCTGGTACAGGTACTGCTTTTGATTATTCTGTAAAAGAAACATTCTCTGACTTCTCTAAACAAATATATGATGTAGTAAATGCTAAAAATCAAAAAGAAACAGAAAAAGCAGCAGCGGCTTTATACGCTACTACTTTATCAATATTTAGTGATGATGCTACACGTGGTAAAGTTTTTAAAGAAACAATAGGTTCTGAATTATTTGGAACTGGAGAAGACCATATTCATAATGTAGCTAAAACATTAGTTGGCGGATTAATGCACATTCAATCTACTGGTATCAATTATGGTGTTGGTAGAAATACAGATGAAGTTGCACAACGTACTCGATATAAAGTAGAAGGCGGTGTAGCTAAGTCTGATGAATTATATGCCGAACAATCTCCATCTGGTAGATTAAGAGATGCATCTTCTACATTTGATGAAATTCAGACTATCGATAGTAAATATACAAAAGCGAATACTAGATATAAAGCTAGAAGCATTAATGCTAATGCGATAGAAGCTTATGTTAATAATTTAGAAGCACAACATAGAGGCATATTAAGTCCAATAGAATCTATGAATGCGATGAATACTAATACACAAGATGAAGCACAAGCTAAAATGGAATTAGGTGCCGAAAGTAAAGCTGTATCTAACAATAAAGCAGCAGTAGCTCGTATGCAAAAAGCTGGTGCCGAAAATAGAGCTGGTCAAGCAATTGCACAACAACAAGATGATGCTCAAGAACTTGGACAAAAAGTATTTGATGATGTAGCCGGTAAAGCTAAACGTATCTTAATGGATGAAAGACCTAAATTACCTATAGGTAGTTCATTTAGTAAGCTTGCATTAGGTGCCGCAGCTGGTATTATGTTATCTGGTTACAATAGTAATATTGTAAAACGAATGCCTGCTCCAGCCACTGACCAAGCACAAGATGCTAGAAATGCTGAACAAGGATATTCTATATCTCAAATTCCTAAGCTATCTGATACATCATTGCCTATTTTACAAGGTGCTCCTAAAAAAGGTTATATTATTAACATCAATGCTAACACTTCTGGTGGACAAGATATATCTCAACAATTAATTCCAGCAGCAATAGCTAATTCTATGAATGGTGGTAAAAATGTAAATATTAATACCTCATTTAATAGAAATGATAATCGTATGACAAACAATCAATTAAATAGCATGGTAAACCAAGCATTGTCATCATTTTAATTTTTAAGAGAAGCTCGTATGGGCTTCTCTTTTTCTTTATTTTGTAGTAATATAAAGGATGACTAATAAATAGAAATAATTAATTTTTTAATATATAAAGGAATCACATGGACTTTGAAAAAATAGCTGGGGCTTTAGGAGACCCAGATGGTACAACCGTTCCTGGTGTTACTAATACAATAGATGAAGCAAATGAAAAAGTTGAAGAAAAATTAAGTGGCGTTAATGAAACTAGAGACATGCTTAATGATGATAACTTTTTATTGCCAGAAATGAGTGATTTTTATTTAGGTGCAGTCGATACTGAATACCTAAAAATATTAGACAAAAAAATAAATGGAACTACAGATGAAGATGCAAGTGCTAGACGAACAGCATTTTGTGCAGATACACCTCCAGTATTTAAAGCAGAAACAAAATATGATGCTGGACAACATGGTTTCTTTTTAGAAATTAAACCAGAGTTTACAGAAGATATTAGAGAATCTGGCGTACTTGATGGTAGAACATTAATTTGCTCTATTGATGCAATTCAAGAAAAATCTGGTATTAAAGCAAATCAAGATGCCTTTGAAGAATATAAACGAGATATTTTAAATCAAACTAAAGTATCTCCTGATACATATATTAAAAATAAATACATTAAATTTGTTATTAATGGTCTTAATGTTCCATCTACATCTATTTGGGCAGTTGACCATATTAAAGCAAATGATGGTACACAAACTATTAAAATTAATGGTCAAGATAGAGAAGCTAGAAAATTAAAAGATGGTACGTATAAATATCTTTTAAAAACTGGTGATGTTCAACAAAACGTAAACGCTGAAAAACGTTTAGAAGAACTCATTAATAAAAATAATGGTGTACTATATGTATTTGTTGATAAAAGTCAATTAGGTAAAATTAATCAAATCTCTAATGAAAATGATAAAGATTCTGCTATTGATTTTTCTCAAATTGATAAACTTAAAAAAGCAATTATTAATATATCTCAAAACGTATTAGATGCATTAAAAAATGATTGCCAATATAATCCAGCAGAATTTGATAAATATATTAAAAAAGAAACAGCTTTTAATTTTAAAAAAGATAAAGCTAGAAATGTAAATATTAATCCTGGCAAATTATTTATTAATTACTTTAAAAACTTAAGTACTGAATCTCAAGTTAGAGAAATACTTAATAAGTATAAAGATGATAATTCTATTAAAGAATTAATTCAATTAGTTAATAATAATTTTGAATCAGAAAAAAGTCCTGTAACGGGCGTAGCTCATATCGGACTTGATATGCATACATTATCTGGTACAGCTTATTTTCAAACTGATAATAAATGGTTTAATGCTAGCAAATATTTATTAACAGCTCCTGGTGATACAGAAGCTAAAATTGCAGAACCAAATACTGATAATCCATATGTTACGAATGGTTATGACATTGAAGACCAAAAATATGTAGATGCTTTTAATTCTGTATTTGATGAACTAGATGATAGATACAGAATTCAAAAACAACTCCTTGGTCAAGATAAATATATCTTAAATGATTGGACTGTCTTACTAGGCGACGTATTATTTATGATTCCTCCAGAAAGTATTACGATACAATCTCAATCTACTGGAGAAAGTATGCCATTATTGCGTGCTAAAAATAGCATGGTAAAAAGCAATAAAGATGGCAAACGGATTATTACACTAAATGGATATTTTTATGGAGATAAGGGTATCAATGGTTTTCCATATCAAGATGAATTACCTAATGGTGAAAAAGTCTTATATCACATGAATGGATTGAGGGCACTACTTTCTCAATTTAAATTCACTCCCTATTTACCAATAGAAAATAATCTATTAAATAACGTATTTGATATTCATGCTGTTATGATTAATAGTATCAATATCCAAAGTGTTAAAAATGTTCCTAAGGCCATATCAGTACAAATTATATTAACTGAATTTGATTATAATACATATATACCAGAAATTACCGATTTAATGGTAACTCTTGGTATTTCCGAAAAAGATAGAAACTATTTTAGTTCTTCTATTAATTGGAAAGTATTTAGATATTATTATCAGCGTGCTTTAAAAAATGGTAATGAATTAGCTATTAAAAATTATGATTTTAATTCTTATCAATATATAAAAGAACATTTAAAAAATCATACGATTTTACAACCAATGAAATTCCATAACTCTACATTGCGTATGTATATCGCCGATGAAGATTATCTTGATATGATGATGGACCAACGCATGGAAGATGTTTTTGGTGTCGATAAAAATCTAAAACCAAAAAATAAAGAGCAGTGGAATGAACTTGGTAGAATTGGCGAACTAGGAGATGCGATTGCAAAAGCAGCAGCTTCTAGTGAATGGAATAAAGCATTAAAAGAATATGCTGATGCCAATACTAATATTGATTTATATACAAAACAAAAACAGTTTACAACCACAAAAACAGAATTAAAAAATGCTGAAAATCCATCAAAAGAATTATTGCCTAAATTAAAAGATACATTAATGAATCTTGAATTTAAAAACAAAGGCGATATTAAAGATATAACGTATTCTTCTAATCAAGTATTTACTGATAGCAAAACACATGATGTTATGCTATATCGTATATCAATGGATATTCATTTAGATACTAGTAAATATCCAAATTATTTAAAAGATAATGATACGATTTCAGTAGCATATACTGCTAAATATGAATTAATAGATGACGATAATCATAGCTATAAACGTATTAGTGATTTTGTATTAGATACAACAACACAAAGTTCTAATTTATTATCAGCTGCAAGATATACTACTCAAAAGAAATATACAGATTTTGATATGAATGAATTAGAAACATCTAATAATGGCGATTGGCAACAAGCTACTAATATCTTTAATTATTCTTTATTAAAATATGTAGAAGTTAATTTACCAGATTTAATCTTTGAAGATTATCAAATTATTCTACAAAATAATTTTTCTAACACAGCTACATTAAATAGTTCTGGTCCATGCTGTCAATACATGGGTGGTGACTCTATTCAATTTAGAGTTGGCATGGTAACAAATAATAAAGAAACAGCTTCTTATTTGTCAAGGTTATCAAGAACTCTAAATCTATATGAAAAGAAATATAGAATGATTCTTCCATGCTATCCATTAAAAATAGAATCTGAAATTTCTAAATTAATTGATATTAATGACGTTATCCCAAACGAAATTCAAGTAAGCACTGTTCCAGATAATCCTGGTTGGTATTCAATAGAAATGGCATTTGTTTCTGTTGATAGAACATTGCGTCAACGTGAAGCAATGGCAGCTATTGAAGGTATTAATTCTGGCTGGAAAGAAAACTCTTGGTTCCAAGATGAATATAAAGATACTAATATGGCTAACTTCGAAATGCTCAAACAAGTTATGGGACAAGTCGAAGTATATCCAGATTTAGAACTTCCTAAAATTTCTGAATTAGAAAAATTAGGATTTAAATTTACTAGATATTTATTCCAAGATGACAGAATTTATGTAGACCCAGATTTTTATTTTGTATATCTCGCTCCATTAAGTTCACAAGTATTAAGAGAAACAGTTCTTAAATTAATTAAGCCAGATGGATTACTAAATGGTGACCAAACTATTACTGATGAATCTGGTGCTCAATTTGATTTAATTGCCAAAGATGGTCTTGGCACTTCTGTTCAAAATATGAATGACATTGCTAAAGAACAGCAAAGTCAAATGAATGATGCTAAAGAAGCTTCTAAAAAAATTGCATTAAAGAAGCTTAATGAAAATTTAAAACAAGCTGCTCATCAAAAAGGACAAGAAAGTAATCTTGATGCTTGGGAAGTATGCAAAGATATTAAAACTATTTTCTTAGAACGAAAATATGACAAAGAATTAAAATCTAATATTGCTCGTAAAAAAGCTGATGAAGCATTAGCTGATAGTGGGCCCGATTCGAAAATTAAAGCTCCTAATGGTAAGTTCTTTAAACAAAATGATATTGATTATTTAATCAAAAATAAATACACACAAGAACAAGCCATTGCTTTATTATCTAAAATAGATAAATACACTAAACCAATTGAGTCTGACACAGATAATTCTTTAGAAAAACATAATACTGAAAGCAATAAATTAGAACAACAAAAACCTACAGATATTAAACAAGCTAAAGATATTTTTGGTAATCCTAAACAACCTAAAAAAGAAAGCCAAGAAAATCAAGATAATAAAGATGCTACTACTTCTGCTCACGTTCAAGCTGAAATACAAAAAGAAGGTAGAAAAATCACAGAAGGCGAATGGGTTAATGAACAAATTACTAAATCACTTTCTGCGGCTAATGATTTCTTATATTATCTTGAAAATACTCCTATTACATTAAGAAAAGCTGATGTAATTAATAGTGAAAAAGATGAAGATGGCAAAATTCTTGAAAAAGGTAAAGATTGGTTAAAAATTCAACGTGAATTCTTAAAAGAACAAATCTATGGCTACACCAAATACTGGTTTGAATTTGATGCTACACGAGCATTATGTGAAGCATTATATATTAATGTAAATGACAATTTCTTGTCTGTGGTAAGTGATATTATTTATTCCGCTGCTTGTAATGCAACAGCCGATAAAGAATATTCTAGTAAACAAAAAGCAACAGACTGGAAACCAAATCCAAACTTTATTGCTGTCATCAATGGGTTATCTCAAGATGCATCTGAACGCCAAGAAGCATTAACGATTGCTGAAGGCATAGAAAAAGGTCTTGAATTTGGTTCTTTCCGATTCAAGATGTATTCCCAAGATGCTATTAATGCAATCACTGGTGAACAAAATACTAATGTAAGTACTGATAATAATAAAGATAAAATTAATAGTGCCATGTTTGTTCTCGACCCATATTATAGAAAACATAAAGATGAGGTCGAACAATACAAATTAAATTGTATTGTAAATGGCAAATATGCAACCATTGCTTATCTTCGTTTAGTATTCTATTGGTTAGCTCGATTAACACAAGAATATGTATATCCTTCTATTAATTCTGATGTATTAAGAAAAACATCTATCACAGAATTAGATATTCAAAAACAATATAAAAAATCTGGTGTATCCGATAATGTTGATGAACAACTTCTTAAAAATATTGAATTCTTTAAAAAGAACGAATACCAAATTGATTCTGGTAAAATCTTCGTAGCTAATTTATTAACTGCTTGTGATGGTGATTCTAAATTATTAAGTCGCATTAAAGCTAAGGAATATAATGCATTATCTTCTTATCAAAAAGGTTGTGTTATTCCTGGCAAAACTGTAAATCCAAATGAAACCAGTGCTATGGTATTTAGAAAAACCATTATGGCATTAGCTGGTCTAGGACGTATTAAAGATATTAATACAGTGGGCGTATCACAAGATAAAGTCGTTAATAAAATGGTTAATACTATATATGAAAAAAAATATATAGAAGCAGCTGAAAATGTAACGACATATGCATCGCATGCCTGCCACGATATGATTGTATATGATGCCAGAGGTAGAATGCTTAGAGCATTCCCTACATTCTATATGATGCTTATTGATGAAGGTCGTGATGTTGGTAAATGGCACTTACACGATAATTATTATAATAATAATGCATTGGGTTCTATTGTAGTAACTCGTTCAAAAGATAATCCAGTTGATGTAGCAGAAATTACCATGAGTAACTTCTATGGCTCTTTCTTATTAACTGGCGATGATTCTTTCTATTCTAATACTCCTGATATTTCTTTAATGGATGCATTTGCTGATATCGTAACTCCTATCGTAATCCCTAGTGAACAAAAGAAACTGGAAGAACGAGAACGCAAAATTAAAGATATGAAACCAGCATTACGATTAGTTCCTGGTACTAAATTAACCGTTAAACTTGGTTATGGTGCTAACCCTAATTTAATGCCAACAGTCTTTAATGGCGTTATCGCAGAAGTATCTGCTGAAGACGAAGTTGTATTAGAATGTTCTGGATATGGACAAGAATTAATTAATCCTATCTTAGAAGATATGGAAGCATATCATTTACCAAGACAAGATGATTTAATTGGTGCCTTCGCTAATACAGAATCTCCAATTAATATTGTTCGTGGATTATTTACACAACGCGGTGGATTCCTTAAAAAGTTAGGTAGCCATATTCCTATCATTTCTGATTATATAGATAGAAATGCATTTGGTATTACTAATTTCGGTAATCCTGATTTTACAGATATATTTAAATCTGGTGAACCATGTCAAAATATTTTTTCCGTAACAGCTCCTAATAAAATTAGTGATGATGGAGAAATTGTCGCAGACGGACAACAAATTCAAATTTCATTTGACGTATTTGGCCGTTCTCCTTGGGACGTTATTCATATCGCTAAATCATTAAACCCTGATGCATTAGCTGGTATTAGAAATTTTGGTTTACGTCAAACAGTATTTATGGGCATGAACAGATATTATTATGCCTATGAATATGCAAGAGATAAAAACACAAATGCTATTGTAGAAAAACGAAAGCCATTCCAACAATTCCATATTTATAATTCCTATCAAGATATTATTCAAAATGGTTGGGCTACATCAACGAAAGATATGCATACGGTAGCTGTTGGCTTATATCAAAATAGTGGTTCTTTTAATTCTGTAAGTCAAGAAAAAATTGGACCATTATATGCTGATATTGATATCTATCCTGATATACAAAAAACAATGACATATGATACTGGATTAATTACAAAAGGTATTCCATATGTTGGTACTATTACTAATTCATTATTTAATAACGAATATGTAGAAGACTTCTTAAAAATGTTTGATATATTCGACATTCAAGATGAAAAAGGTATGGTGAATAATAACCAAGATATTGCATGGCGTATGACAGCATCTGGTTTACGACAAGCTGTTGCTAGAATGTATGTTGGTGATATGGTTGTTATCGGTGACCCATCTGTTAATCCACTAGATAGAATTTATGTATATGATGAAGTAAATGGTATTCGTGGACAAGCTATTGTAGCAGAAGTATCTCACATGATTACACAAGAAGGTTTTACGACAGTTATCTCTCCAGAATGTATCGTTACAGTAGACGATAAATTTGAAAGTGCTACTCATTCTATATTCCATAATTTAACTAATATTGCTATGTTTAAAGTAGCTGCTACTCATAGTATGTGTGTACTAAAAGATAAATTTAAAAATGTCAGAACACAAGCAAAAGAGTATTGGTCAAAAAATAGTATGAATGAAAGAACCTTCTCTGATAAGGTTGGAAAAATAAAAGACGATATTTTAAAATTAGGTTCAGAAGCAGTGAAAGAAACTGTTGCTGCTAAAAAAACAAGTTTAAGTAAGAAATTTAAATTTGTTCGTGAATCTAATTTAAAAATGAAATCTAAAGTAGCTAAACGTGCAGCATCTAGTGTATTCAAAAAAATTGGTAAAAAATTAGTTGGCACTGCATTAAAAGCAGTTCCGTTTTTAGGCGAAATTTTATTTGCCGCAGAATTTGCTATGATACGCTTTAATCGCTTTGCCAAAAACCTACAGGTTGTTCAAATGTATCCATTACAAAAATATGGTCTACCTTGGACAGCTGGTGTTAATGGTCAAAAAGGTATGGTCTATGGTTCCAGAACTGGTAACCAACAAGGCTTATTACAAGAAGCCATCAATACAGTATTTGGCAGTGGCGATAAAGATAATGCATTCGCTAAAGGATTAAAAGAATTTTTAATTCCTCCAGAACTCATGGAAACTGCTGATAAATATGAAGCTAATGGTAATAAAGATACTGAACAAGCTATTGATAACGCAGGACAAACATCTGATGAATATGATAAATATAAATCAGGTAATCGTTTCGCTAATAAAGTAAAAGGTATCATGGCTTCTACTAATGGCACTAATGAACAAAAAACATTATCTAAAACAGATTATCGACAAATGCAAATTAACCAACGAGCTGATTATAATGACCCAGAATCTATTAAAGCATCTTATGATTACTTTAACATGGATACTGATAAAAATTGGTTAGCAAGTAATAAATTAAAACGCAATCGATTAATCTCTAAAGATGTTCGCTTAGCTCCATATATTAAAGAAGGCTTCTTTAAAATTATCCATGAAACACCTGGACTTAATGAAGGTAAATATGTAAAAACATCTAATGTTCGTTTTGATGGACAAGATGCTTATGTTAAACAAATTGTTGAAACACGACAAGATGGAAAATTAATTTTAGATATTCCTATGTTAAATCCAGAAGCATTAAATATTCTATTTGAATTAATCAGAAGAGCAAAAAATAATATGCCAGCAGCTAATGCTTCTGACCCATATGAAAATTATGAAGAAACAAAAACTTCATTTATCGCTCTTGAATCTGCATTACGTATTGCTGATGATAAATCAGTAGCAGGTGCAGGTTATACATTTATTCTTCATGGCGTTGATAAAGCAGCCCCTGCACTCGCAAAAGCTATTAAAGAATTCCATGATGAAATAGAATTAGATGCTAAAGATAATAAATCTTTAAACTCCGTAATTTTTGACTCAAAAGATTTGGGGAGTAATAAAACTGTTATATCTTGCCGATTCCCATTAATTGTTCAACCAAAATCTTGGGATGATAGTGGCGATATGATTAGTACAAACCATGAAGCAGAAAATAAAACTAATAAAGATAGAATTGGTGAACAAACAAAAGAAGAACGTCCACCTGAAATTAAAAAATTAAAATTTGATATAGAAGATATGGATGGTACATCTGGTCTAGGTCTTCATCAAGATATCGAAGAATCTTTATTAAAGTTATTAA
>ERZ773037.314-NODE-314-length-26548-cov-12.420300_pt1 | contig 26548 bp, 24 predicted proteins | sample MGYA00511466_ERZ773037 | MGnify/ENA primary metagenome ERZ773037 (study PRJEB29015, sample SAMEA2738146) | human oral metagenome | biome: human oral; feature: human-associated habitat; material: saliva | place: China | collected 2202 ... | reverse complement strand
TTCTAAATTTTCAAAAAAAAAAAAAAATAAACCAACCTCAAGCCGGACTAATTGACCAATCCAATAAATTACATATTCTTAACATTTTTCCTTCCTACTCATTTATACTCCTTTATTATCCATTCTATATAATCTTTTCTTTTTCCTGTAATCTATTTATAAATTATTATCTAACTAAGGTTCGCCACTTCGTGGCTCACCCCTTCCCTTCATCTCTTTGATTTATTTCTTTCCATATAGTTTATATAGATAACTTTATTTACTTAGTAGGTTTCTCTCCCATAATCATATTCAATATTTATTAGTTATATTTAACCAGGCATAATCTCACTTCAATCTAATCTATTAATAATTCTAGTTTGTATTTTTCCTATGTATATAATTTATCGAGAGATATATCTTTTGATATTTTGCCGTAATTCTCCTAAGACTACTGTAACGTTTATCTTGTATTTTCATTCAGTCAGATTACATTCATTCTCTTCAGAGGTCGCTCGCTTGCGCTCGCTCGTGGCTTATCGAAATATGCTCCCGCTATTTCTCATGCCACTTCTCCACCTTCCGTGTCGAACCTCTATCGTTCATTCATTTCATCTTCCTTCATTTCTCTACTGTAACACTACACTTATCTTTTTTTGAATTACTACTTATATCAACGCTACACTCTATTCTTATTACATTAGGTGTAACACTACACTTGAATTATTTTCAGATAGCTATATAAGGATTGAGGTTGGATATAACTCAAGGATTGACTAACTCATGAGACAGGGGGACCTACGGAAATAAGTTCCCATAGGAACTTATTTGGAACTAATTAACTCTGACCGAAGGGATAGGATATGACGAGAGGAATAGGCTAACAGAGTTAATTAGTTGGCTGACTGCAAGTCAGACCCGTAGGAGGGATAAATATACTATACGGTTTTACCGTCATGTTCTGTTAGTAGCTTTCAGCTACTTGGGATTACAAGGAATTAGGAGATGTCAATCGACTTTTTTCTTCGTAATCTCAATGGTGAGCCACGAAGTGGCGAACCTTAACAGGACAATAGTATATTTAGACCTGCTAAAATTTGAGTTTAAGAGCTTTATTCACTCAAATAAGATTTAGGGAACTACGATATTACTAATTAACAAAGTATTTATACACATTTATAATAAAACAAAAAACTGAATAAATATACTGTTTTTATTAGAAATATTAACAATATAACAAAAAAATAAATTTTTGAAATTCAATTAATAAATATTGAGTTTTTTGCATTTATATACAATTATAAAACAAATGAAAAAATGCTAACAATCATAAGGAGTGATATAATCAAATGGATAGAATCATATGGGATTGGGATAATGAAGATGAAATAGACTTAAGTAAGCAAAAGCAAACATTACCCTCATTAGAATCAGAAGAAAGCACTAAAAAATTAACATCTAAGAAAGAAGAATCAAGAGATTTCTTTTGGGATTATGAAGAAGATGAAGAACCTTTATTAACAACTATAAATAATACAAATAAAGATAATATACATTGGAAAGATATACAACCAAGTTCTTATGGAAATAAAAAAATATTAAAACAGATAGAAAAAGAATCTACAAATGATAGAAGGGAATCAACACTAACAGAAGAACAACGATTCGGTCATAAGGGTATTCCTTTGAATGGAGAAGAGATTGGAGTTTTTCATGACAATAAACAATCTTCTAGTGGAGAGCAATCTTTAGAGGAAGATTTACATAGTTTATTAAATATACAAACAGATGAAGAAACACAAGAAAAAGTAAATTTAATAATAGATAAAAAGGTTGAAGCATTAGGTCAATATAAAGTATTAAATGAACAAAGTAAAATAATAGGATTAGAAGATGGAACTACAGTTGCAGATATAATTAAAAGAAGGCGTAATAAGAAAAAGGATCCTATTAAAGAAATAAAAAAGAAAAAATTAATAGAAAAATATGATAATCCAGACTACACAAAATCATTTAAACGTTATCAAGAAGAAGTTCAAAAGAAAGTTAGGAATTATAGTCGAGTTCATAAAAGAGAATCAAATAAGAGTAAAGGAAGTTATATAGAAAGATTAAGAAGTGGAAATTCATATAAAAACTTATTGAAAACATTGAATGTAAATCAAGAGGAACTTTCAGAAATTCTTTCAAATGATAACAAATTATTAAGTCAAAAAGAAAAAGAAAGATTATTGTCAATGGGTTTGAATACTCCTATATATACAGCCCCAGTGTTAAATGATAATGGAAATAAAGTGAGAGGATTAAAGCGTCCCACTTTAACAGCAGGAGATTATATGCTATTAGATTTTCTATATAGATTTAGTCATAGTGGATTAAACACAATAGCTTTAGCATTAGGAAGAGAAATAGATAAAGTTGCAAATCAAATAAATAAATTAATAAAAATGGCATGTATAAAAGAACAACAGTTATTGGGTTCTAAGTATGTATATTATCTATCTGTTGCAGGATATGTTATGTTAACAGGAAACAATAATAAATATAAAGCTGAAAAGATTAAAGAAGGAACAATTTCAAACAAGGCAATAACAAATTATGTAGGAGCCTTATTATATTCAAATAAATTAAATATATTAGACTTGATAGATTATCCTCAACAACATAGATACTTTAGAGGAGAGTATTATAATGGAGAAACAGTTATACCTGAAAAATTTTATAAGAGTTCATTGGGTGTAATGGCAAACAGATTTGAGAGTGGATATAGAGCAGGTTCAAAACGTAATGAAATAGGTAGAATGGCTTTCAATAAATTATGGTTAGAATGGGAAGCAAATGGCAAACAAGGACCTAGTCCAGAAGAGTTAAATGGAAATGAATTTATGTATATATTATATCCAACAGGAATTTTAAATCAAGGGACAGTAATACCAGATTTAGTAGTAAAAAGAGATAGATTGTCAGATGGAAAACCTCAAAATATAGCCGTTGAAATTGAACGTGAAAACAGGAAAAAAGAATATTATGTAAATAGATTAAGAGTCTATCAACAAGATGATAAAATATATAAAGAAGTTGTTTATATTGTTAATGAGAAATCAGTAGCAAAAAAACTAATTGAAGCAAGAGATTTAATAGGTTTTGATAGATTAAGAATAGTATCATTGAAAGATATAAACGGAAAACCAATGCCGAAAATAAAAGATGTATGGAGATTAATTTAATATGGATTATAGCAAAAAATTACCAGACATATCAGATTTAAATTTAGGGTATGTAAGAAGAGAAGTTGAAGAAAGTTTTGAGCCCTGTCCATCAGGAGGAGACACTTATGTTAATGATTGGATTACAACGGGATGGACAGGATTAATTAATGTAGATTTAGTTTTATCTAAAGCTATTGAAAAAAAAGCTTCTGATATACATATAGCGGCAAATCAACAGATAGCATTTACTATATTAGGAGATATAGTAAAACAAACAGAATTTGCAATTCCTGACAGAGAAACAATGGAAGATATTATGCACGGTGTTTTAAGTAATGAAGCACAATCTATATATGTAGTTGAAAGAGAATATGATACTTCCTATGAAATAAGATTTGGAGATTATAAAACACGCAGATTTAGAGTATCAATAGGTAAATCTTTTGATTCTGACTTTTTAGTATTTAGAACAATTTCAGATGAAATTCCGAGTAAAAAAAGTTTAGGAATTGAGCCTGAAATAGAAAGTTGGTTTGAAAATAGTTCAGGTGCTGTATTAGTTTGTGGTCCAACTGGTAGTGGTAAAGCATTACATGAAGATACAATAGTTCCTATGCTAGATGGAATCAAAAAAGTTTCAGAAGTAAATATAGGAGATTTATTATTAGATAAAGATGGTATAACAACTAAAGTAATAGATATACATAAAGCTGAATCTTTTGATGATTTCTACAAGATACATCTTACAAATGGAGAGATTATTAAATCAAGTGGAAGACATGATTGGTATATATATAACAATAAAGGATTATTAGTTAAAGTTGATACTAATTGGATGTATGAAAAACAAAAGGAAATTAAGTTAGTTATACCAAGAAAATTTACTCCAATAGAATATATGGATAATAAATATAAAGAGGATAGACAAGCTAAATTTGAAAATTTATCATCAAAACAATTAAATAATGTATATATATATTCTAATGAAGAAGATTGTAAAGAAGCTAGTTTATTAGGTTCATCATTAGGATATATGATAAAAAAATTAAATAACAAAGAATTATATATAGACAAAAAAAGTAAAAATAAAGTATTTACAATAGACTATATAGAAAAAATAGAAGATGATTATAATAATTATTATTGTTTTGAAGTTTCGGGGAATAGTCATACTTATATGATAGGAGAGACCTTAATACCAACTCACAATTCAACTACTATGGCAAGTATTTTGCGAGATATACAGATAAACAAAAGTAAAAAGATTATTACAATTGAAAAACCTATTGAAGCAATTTATCCAAGTGATGGAAAATCAATGATAATTCAAAGAGCTGTCCCAGAAGATTGTTTAACATTTGGTAATGGATTAACAGGTGCCATGAGACAAAATCCTGATTATATATTAATAGGGGAAGTCAGAAATCATGTTGAAGTATCAGAATTTTTAAGAGCCGCTGAAACAGGACATTTAGCTATGAGTACAATTCATACAGTTAATAATGTTACAACATTAAATCGGATTCGTTCTTTGTTTCAAGGGGAAGAACAAAAGCGAATATTAGCAACTTTAGGTGATGTTTTAAGAGGTATTGTAAATCAAGCATTAGTAAAAACAAAAGATGGTAAAAGTAGATTTGCTGTTAGAGAAATATTAACAATAGACTATAAAATAAGAAAGTTAATTGCGAATGATAAGTTTGATGAAATTAGAAAGTTTCAGGAAGAGAATAGATTGACAATGGAACATAAACTTTGTGAAGCATTTTTAGAAGGAAAATGTTATTTAGATGAGGCTAGAAGTAAAGCTCCAGACCAAATTTATTTTGATTATTTACTGAAGAATGTTTATTTATATGAATGAGATTTTAATTAATCTCATTCTTTTTATTTTTTATTATTTATGATATAATAGATTCACATAGAGAAATATAAGGAGATTAATTTGTTGGAAATATACTATGATAAGAAATCAAAAGAATTTGTGACATTAAATAAAGATAATTATTTAAATATTAAAGATGTAAAGTTTTATCAAACTTATTCATATAATTATCATCATTATAAATTATATAAAGAAACAGATTTAGAAAAAGCTTCAGAGACCGAGATAAAATTATTGGATAATTTAAATTTAGAAGTTGGGAAAGAAAATGATAACTTTTATAAATTTAAAGAAAAGGGTCCCAAAGGTGGTTATTGTGATTATAATTTTAGACCATTCTCATTTGAAGTTACTATAACTAATAATAACATTTTAGAAATTAAAATGTTTGTTAAAAATAAATATGTTGGAACTTGTAAGAAATCAATTATAGAATTTGAAAATCTTTATTATATATTTAAAGATTTAGAAGTTCTATATAGTTATTTTTATTATAAAAATTATAATCCATATCAAATTAATTTTATTAAAAAAATTGACATAGATTTTCCGGTTCATGATACAAACAAAGAATACTGTATTGCAAAATACAGTAAAAATGATTTTTATAATTATTGTTCTGAATGGAATTATAATAAAGAGTTTCCAATGAAAATTAGAAACTATGAAAAATGTGATTATTGTGGGAGAAAAGTTGAAGTAATTCCATTTTAAAATTAGTAAAATTAGTTAGAGAGAATTGAATTTTCCTGGTTAGAAATGATATTTTTGAAGATTTGTTCAACTTTTATAAATATTCAAAAATATTACTATTTTTCTGTTAAATAACTGCATATATACATGAACAAATTAATTTAGGAGGGAGATTAAAACATTGAAAAAAGTCATTTTTTTAACGGGTTTTAATAAAAATAAGCTACTATATATTTATTCAAAAGAAAGAGATAATAAATCAAAAATTCTTGACTTTTCTCAGGTTCAAAACACTGGTTTTATATTTAAAGAAATTAAATTTTCACTAGAAAATTATAATAAACTATTTGTTATAATTTCTTTAAATAAAAGGAATACAAGAAGAGATTTATATAACAATATAAAATCTTTGGATAAATCAATATTTGTTTTTACATATATCAGTCATTCACCATTTAAAATTCTTACTAAAACTGATAAAAATTTAACAAAAGAAAAATATATTAATTTTGAAGTGCCAAGGAAAAAAGTTGATACTGATGATTTTAAATTAGTAACATATTTAAGAGATAAAGATAGAAATTTTATTATAAATGAATATATAAAAGAAATTAAATTTAAGATTACAGAATCTCATAATAATCCTTTTCATATTGAATCAATATTAGAACATATTCTTTTAACTTATAAAAATTCTAATAATAAAATTATGAGAGAAATTTCATTGTTTCATGATTATGGAAAATCAATGGCTCGTAGAAGTTTTAAACCCACAGAAAAAACTCTTGATTTCTATTATGATAATCATCATAAATTTGAAAGATATACTAATCATGAGAAATTATCTTCAGTTTATTATTTAATTTTTAATGAGGAAAAATATAATGAAGATATTTTAGAAGTTATATTTCAACATAGTGATTATAGTAAAGGAATTTTTAATAAAAAGAGAATTAATAATAACAAATTAACCTGTTATATATTAGAACTATTAGAAGAGTTTAAAAAAATAGATAATAATAGTAAGATTTATTGGAAAGAAAAATAAATAGAGATATTGAAATATCTCTATTTTAATTTATTAATAATAATGGGTAAATTTTCAGGATTTTTAGCAATATCATATATTAATAGATTTGATGAATATTGAATTAAAATGTTTGCAATTTGTTCCATTTCATCTTTTTTATCAAATTCTAAAATATAATATTCAGGTAAATCAGATTTATTAATTTGAGGTAATGAAAATTGCTTTAAAAGATTGTTAAATTTTGAGAAATCATTTCTTAATGATAACAAATTGTCTAAGAAATTTATGATAAAATTTAGTTCTCCATATTTTATTAAAGTTCCTTTTCTTGTTTTCTCTATTGTTTCTATTAATAGTCCATATTTCATATTTATCACTACTCCTTATTTATATAATATAATTATATAATTAATTTACCTTAAAATCAATATTTAAAAATAGTTAAATTTATGATATAATATGTAAAAGAGAAAGGGTTTAAATTATGAGTATTTGTTTTTTGGGAGACCAACATGGCAACATATCTAACTTTTTAAGAGTTATAGATAAAATTGAAAAAGAACATAATCCACAAGTTTATTTTCAATTAGGAGACTTTGGTTTTATGGGAGAAGGATTTCTTAAATTCTTAAAAAATGTAAATAAAAAAATGAAATCTATTAATAAAAACATTTATTTTATTGATGGAAATCATGAAAATCATAATTGGCTTAGAAAAAATCAGATAGATGATTTGACTTTTATTGATTCAAATGTTATTTATGTTAGAAGAGGAGCTATAATAACTTTGAATGAAATTAATCTTTTATGTGTTGGAGGAGCAATTTCTACAGATAGAAAATATAGAAAATTAAATAAATCTTATTGGGAAGAAGAGGGACTAACAAAAGAAGAAATAGAATCTATAACTAAAAATTTATTAAAAAACAAAAAAGAAATTGATTTATTTGTAACTCATGATTCTCCTTATCAATTAGATGGATTATTTAATTCAAATTATTTTAGTAATTATAGTGATAGTTTAAAAGCTATTGGACATAGAAAAGCTCTTCAACACTTCTTTGATTTAAGTAAATCAATAATAAATATTCATGGTCATAATCATAAATATTATTATGATGAAATAGTTGAAGGTAATAATGATAATTATTATAAAAATAAAATAAAATATATTGAAATATGTTTAAATTGTGACGATGGAAAGGGCCAATATATGATATTTTCTAAAGAATTAATAAATCAATTTAAAGAAGATAATTATGAATCTGTTTATGATTATTTTCTAAAAAACAAGGAGAAAAAGAAATAAATATGACAAAAGAGTATACATTTTTTATGATTAAACCAGAAGTTATTAAGAATAATAAACAAGATGAAATAATTGAAATAATTAAGGAAAATAATTTTATTATCTCTCGATTAAAACAATTTAAACCCAATCGAGAACAGATGGAAAAACATTATAATCATCTTGTAAATAAACCATTTTTTAATGAATTGATTAATTATATGACTTCTGGTGAGATTATAACTGGAATTTTATATAAAGAAAATGCAATTAATGACTGGAGAACACTAATGGGGACTACTAATCCTGAATTAGCAGAAGAAGGGACAATAAGAAATATGTTTGGATATAAGATTGAAGATATGATTTATAATTCAGTTCATGGGTCAGATTGTTTAGAAAATTTTATTGAAGAAGTAAATAATTGGTATCCATATTTTATAGAATTTAATAAAGATAAAATTCCAGGATATAATGATGAAGAAAGTGAAGATAGTAATGAATAAAAAATTAGACTTGTCAGGAAAAATATTTCTTAAATATGAAAAATTATTTAATGAAATTGGTTATTCTTTTTCTCAAGAATGGTATCTTTCTCAAAAATATAACACCTTTTTATTAGTTATTTCTAATAATGAAAATGAATATTTTAAGATAATGAATTATCAACCATCTAAAAGTTCTGCTAAATCCTGGAGATTATTAGTAAAAAGTTCAAGAAATTCAATTGAAGCTATTGATTTACAAAAGAAATTTATAGCTGAATTAAAAATGGGTCCATTATCTAAAAAAGAATATAAAACATTTAAAGATATGCTAGAGGAATTCAGAATACTAGAAGAGCAATTTAAAGATTTTGATAGCAATCAAAAATTGTTTGAAAATATTGATAATATTTTTGAAAAGTTTAAGAGAGATAGGAAATAACAAATGGATATTTTAAAATTAAAACAACTTCTTGAGGATAATCTACACAATTTAAATCTATTAGAAAATAGATTATATAAAAAGAATAGAGAACTATTTAAGTTGTTAGTAAAAAACAATATAAGTAGAATGGAAGATGAAGTTTTTAATTCCAATCAAAATTTTTATCTAAAGTTAGAAGTGAAATATGTTGAAGAAGATTCTTTAATTACAAGAATATCAACTTTTAATAATGAAGAGTTAGAGGAATTAATTGAGATAGTAAAAACAGAAAATGAAGAGAGAATTGAATATAGTAAATATATATTAGAAAATATTATAATGAATTGTTTTAAAGATTTTTTAGGATAAAACAAAAAAACTACTAAGACTAATAATCTTAGTAGTTTTTATTTACTCTAAATTATCTATATGAATAATGTTAGTATTAGAGACTTTTTTAGCTAGGTTTGTTGTAGCTTTAGTAGCTGTACCACCTGAACCAAATAAGCTAGAACCAGCATACACTAAAACACCTACAACAGCCGCAATGGCAAGAAATGCTCCCAATTCTCTAAATTTTCTATCTTTAACAAAATATAGAGAGAATGCCGCAACTGCAATTAGGAAAGCTGGTCCAATCCAGTTAGATGTTAAATCTGTATAGATTTCACTTAAACCTGATAAAAAGATTGTATTTAATAACATTTTCTTTTCCTTTCTTAATTTTCAGATTGTTGTTTTGTTATATAAACATAAGGAGCAAATTTGGTGACATAATAACCATCATCAGAATTATTAATAGTTATAATATATCTTGCAGAGTAGGATGTGCTAGTATTTTTATTATCTTTCCATTTAACTGTAACATCTGCTTTCCAAACATTATTCTCTTCTGTTTTATATATTTTAATATCGTTTATAGCTGATTCATCATCACCATCTAATTGGACATTATCATTAAATCCATTAATAAGAGAAGAATCATTTTTATTTGCGATATATTGAAGAATATCATTGTGAGAAGAATTTGAAGCTTTTGCATAAGCTTTTAAAAATCCTGCAATAGTAGGAAATAGTTTTGACTTCATATCTTCATCTTGTTCTCCAGTACCAATAACTTCAGCTTCTGGAATTTTATTTTTATTTTTAACTTCATAAGTTGGAATTAAAATAGGACTTTCAGGTGTAATAGAGATAGTATCATTTTCTTTATCATAATAAACATTAATAGCAAAGCTTACCCAATGTCCAGAATTACCACTTTCTGGCCCTGAATTAATAGTACCTTTTTCATCTGTAACAAACGCAGAAATTTTATATAATGTAGTATCTTCTCCAGAAGGAGTGATTTCAAAAGTATAAGGTTCCCCTACAATTTTTTGTTTGTTTTGAGCTGTAGAATTATTAAAAATAGTATTATTGAAACCTTTATTATCATCATTTAGATTTCCTGAATAAAATCTTACTAAAACATCTTGTGAAGATTTATCACTAGTGTCTGTTGTAAGATAATATTTTAAAAACTCTTCTGCAAAAGCTTGCCCTTTTTGAGTAGGGAATCCTGTTGCACCCACAGCTGTTTGAGCAATTTTTGAAATTTCATCTTTACTATAATTATTTTCTGGGAAGAATGTATTTTTAATACCAAAACCAAATATCCCTATAATAACTAAAATTAAAAGTATTCTAAAAATTTTTAGAGGAGTTAATGTATTTTTTCTTTTATCAAAATCTTTTGCCTTTGCTTTCTTTCCTCCAATGGGAACAATTTTCATATCTTGTTTATCAATAAATTTATCATCATTATAATCCTTAAAATCATTTGATTCATTTGGACTAGATATGAAAGCATTATCATCATAACCTCTTATTTTATCTTGTTTAGGAATAGGATGATAATCAATTTCTCTTGGTTTATCATCATAAAACTCTTCTTTTTGAATCTTAATTAATTCATCTTGATTTAATTCTTTTACAGATTCATCATAAGAAGGTAATGATATATTAGGAAGTGCGCCAGATTTATTATTATTTCTTTTCTTTTGTGGTAATGCCACTCAACAATACTTCCTTTCTTTTTTATATAGAATTAGTATAATGAGAATATCGTTACAATTAAGAAAAAATATTATTTATTTCATCTTCTTTTGATAATTTAGAAGAAGAGCTAATACTTTTCATAACTGGTTTTTTATTTCTTTTAGGAATATGATTAACTACTTTTTCATTCTGATTACTTTGAATTGATTTCTTTTGATTCAAAGGTCTTCTTTTAGGTAAAGAAGTTTTATTTTGAATAGTATTTATATTATGTTCATCTAATTCAATTGCAGGTAAAGATATAGTTTTCAACTTCACATTATTTTTTTGTGATAAATCTTCTTGAATATTATTTTTATTAACAGCTTGTTCTTTTGCTAAAGTCAATATATCATTTTTATTGTAATTTGAAGTTTTTAATTTAGTATTTTCTTCAAATGTTTGTGTAAATGATTTTGGAATAGGTTCTAAAACTTCATCACTTAATATGAATTGGAGCTTTTGAGCTACAGTTCTAGTCATTTTTTGAAAAGTTTTATCAGAGGAAGCTTTTGTAATATAATACCCAATAGATTTAAAGTTATTTTCTTTTTTAGGAACAGATAATGATTGAAACTCATATGGTGTAACAATATAATCTTCTTTAATTTGTTCAGAATATCTATAACTTTCTTTTCTCATTCCAAAGTAATTTTCAAAAAGAGAAGGTTTTTTATTGAAATTAATTTGAATATGTTTTTTAGGTGCTTTACCTATCACTCCAGAGAATATTTCAGCCATTTCTTCTGTTGAACCTGCTAAAACAATAAAATTATTAATTGTATCTTTTATTGAATCTAATACAGCTTTTCCATTTTCTGGTGAAGACACAATAACTTGTTGTAATGATTGAGTTGATAGATTTGTTAAAAATTTACTACTTCTAACTTTTTCTAATATACTTTTAATTTTCAAAGGAGAAACAGCTTGAAATTCATCAATATACAATCCAACTTCTCTTTCATTTCCCATTTCATACTTCATAGAAGAAACTCTACTTATATCACCTAAAATAATATTTCCAAAAGAACGTGTAAATTCTTCATCTTCTAATTGATTAAATTGGAATAAAATAATATTTTGTTCATCAGAAATAAGTAAATCTTTTAGATTTATATGATAAGGTGTTAGTTCTGATTTAGCTAACCATGGACCGTAGTTAGACATTACCATACTACTTAAAATACCATGAAGTTCTCCCATTTGAGCATGAAAATCTTTTTCTCTTGGATCAGAAATTTTTTCATAAACTTCTAATAAGATTTTTCTTTGTTGTTGGTCTATACTGGATATTTTTCCGACAGCTTCAAGTTCTTGAAATTGTCTTTCAATTTGTTCTATTAATAAACATAGATTATTACCTTTAAGTATTGAGATTACTGTATATAATCCACCTTCATTCCAATTAATAATATCCTTTGTTTTTTCTTTATCAACATTTTTACTTACATAAAATAATATGTTTAATAAAGTTTTCGTTCTTTCTTTATAAACATTTGAAGATGTGTCCCATTCTCTTAAATTTAATAATATATCTACTAATGAAGATGTTGAACCATAACCAAGAGGGTCATAACTAGCTTGATTATCACAATATGGATTAGAATATTTTCCTGGCTCACCATTTACAAAATGATAAAATTTTATTCCTCTTTTCTTAGCTTCTTTAGATAATAAGTATGGATATTCTGGGCCCTTCTTAAAGTCTACTAATAATACTGAACGGCCTGTTTTTATATCATTATATATATTTTGTAAAAAAACTTTTGTTTTACCAGCACCAGTAGAACCAGTATAAAGAGTTCCTCTGTCAGCTTCAGTATAATATCTTGATACAAGTCGAATATCATCAATATATTTTTCTTCTCCATTACTTGAAGAACTAATAAAAGTATTTTCTACACTAATTCCGAGCGGAGAATATTTTTCATTATAAAGTTTTCCTTCTTTTAGTTTTTTAGTTAAATTATCAATTTTCATTTTTTCAAATATACTATACTTAAATTTATAATCATAAAATAGTCCTGGTAATTTTTCCATTAAAACTTTATTTTTTTTATATTTTATAATGTTATAATTATATAATATAAATGAAAATAGAACACTTAATATAAGTGTTAAAAATATATAAGGAGATAATAAGTTAGAGATTAAATAATTAACATCATTCCATTTAGTTGAAATATTCTCAAAAATAATATTTAAATTATTGAATGGTTTAGTTATTAATAATAGTAGTATTATAATAAAACCCTCAATAAACATAATATAATTTGTGTATTTTTGTCTCCAGCTTAATTTTTTTACAAATAATAAGTATTGAATAATTGTTAAAAGAATTGAAAAGGGAAACAATATTAAGAAAATTAACAAGAAATCATATATATTACCTTTTGATTTATTTGAATTTGATGAAGAATCAAAATACTCTTCTTGTTGCATGTAATCATTATTATTCATTTATTTCCTTTTCTATTTTAAGTTTAATAAAAATATCAGAATTTCAATTGAAATGTTACAGTCATTAGGAGCTCATAGGAGACTATCCATGAAGTTTTTATCAATTATAATACTATTTGTAATAAAATAAAAATAAACGCTATGGAGAGCTTCCTATAGCGTTTAAATGGTATTCTATTTTTTATTGTTAACTTGGGATAACAAATGACATTCCTTCAGAAGGTGTTAAATGTCTCCAAGCCATAGTATATACACCAGAAATATTCATTTCTGAAATTAAGAATGAGCCATCAGGATAAACATGTTCAACAAAGGCAACATGTCCATAGTAAGAATGAGAACCAGCTACACCAGGTTCAAATACAACGGCTGAGCCTGCAACAGGTTTATTAGTAACTTGATAACCTTTAGCAATAGCACTGTCATTCCAATCTGCTCCATTACCTAAGAATGGATCAATAGAATGTCCAGTTTGATTAACTCTATTATAAACATACCATGTGCATTGACCAAGAGCATAAGCATTTCCTGGATAACCAGTTTGAGTAGTTTGCACTGATGGAACATCAAAGTCAGAATCTTTTATTTGTTCTGAGAATGTAACATATGTTCCACCAGAATAATGTGTTAAGCTTGCCGCATTTTGATTAAAATCTGCATTTGCATGAGCAATTTTACGAGCTTCTTCCTCGGCTTTTTTTCTAGCTTTTTCTTCTTCTTCGGCTTTTTTCTTAGCTTCTTCTTCTTCTTTAACTTGAATAGCTTTATCTACTTTATCTTTATCTGAATGTAACTCTTTAAGTTTTGATTCAGCTTCATTTTTAGCAACTTTTAAAGATTTCTCTTCATTTCCTAATTTAGTTAAGGTAGATTCTTTATCTTTGATTGTCTCTTTTTTGTTTTCAATATAAGAATCTGTTGATGAAGCTGTTGTCATAGAAGTAGTAGCTGTTAAAGTATAATTAGTTGCAACTGGTTTAGCTTCTGTAATTTCAGAAGTATTATTTTTAGTATTCACTAATTCTGGTGAATTAGATTTAATATCTTGAATATCATTTTTTACTTCTTCAATTTCATTTTTTGTTGCAGTTTGCTGGATTACTTTATTATCAATTTTCTTTTCATGAAAATCAATTTGAGATTTTGTTATAGAAATGTCATTTTCTAATTTTTGTTTAACATCTTTTAACTCATTTAAAGTTCCTTCTGTTTTAACTTCATCTTTTTTCTTAGTAATCTTAACAGTGTCCAATTGAGCTATTGAATCTTCTTTTAATGAAGTAAGTGTTAAACCTTTTTTCTCACCTTTTCCTTTAATTCCAGCCTCAAATTTAACAATATTAAATTCATCTGCATGAGCCGTATCTACACTTGTTAATAATGAAGCACCTAAAGTTGCAACTGATAGTAATACTACTGAATGTAATCTAATTTTCTTATTTTTAATTGTTCTTTACCGTCCTATTCTTTCCCCTTTCAAAGTTTCTTTTTCACTACTTAAAAAACTTGTTTTGAAATAATATTTATTTCTGACAATAATTACTTTAATTATTGAATTAGTAACTTGATTGTTCTCTTCAAGTACCGGTAAGGGAATAAATTTATAAATTAATCAATTGTTTAGTTTTTTTGATTAATCATAATTTTAAATATCGTTAAGTTTATTTAAAACGAGCTAGGTCATTTTCATAAACAGGTTTATTAGCTTTAAAGAAAACATTTCCATGTTTTACTTGATGAATAAATTCATCTTTATCTAGCCAAGTATCTCTACCATGAAGTCTTACTTTGTATTCATTTCCGTTTGTTTCTTTTAAAAAAATAATCATATTCATTTCCTTTTCTATTTATTATTCTTCATTGCTCCAATTATCAATTTTTTCTTCTAGCAATTCTTGTGTTAATTCATCTGAATTAAATTCAGTTAAAAGTGTTAAATCAAAATTTGAATATCCATCTAATCCAGTTTCAGAAATGTGAGATAATTGAGTCAGGTCAGGAACAAAACCATCTCTTGCCTTTAATCTTCTCAACTGTTCTTCATCTGAAATTATTATTGTAACTGTTAGTCCCTTTTCCTTATGAACAGAATCAACTTCATTAGGAAATCTTGCATCTGAAATAACATAAGTTATACCTTTTTTATTTCCAGGTCTGATAACTTCATTGTATAATTTATCAACCCAGTAATTTTTATCATAGTTCACTCGTCTAACAGATGTTCCCCAGTATTGAAGGAGTTTTAACATTATATTAGTTCGTGACCATGAATTAAGTTCAGGCCATTTAATTGGACTTTTATCATAAATTTCAATAAAGCCTTTGATTTCTTCTTCTGTAGCTTTAATTTGATTTGAAATATAATCTATTGATTTATTTTCTGATATATATTTAAGAATTGAATCTACTTCTTCTCTTAACTTATCTGCAAAAGCTACTTTTTCAACATTTTTATAACGTTTGACTAAATAATTAGCCCAAAAATCTTTTCCATAACCTTTTCGTCCTGATATGGAAATTACAGGAAGATTTTTTGTATTAATCGTTTTTTTCATAATACTTCATTTACTTTCTATTTTATTTTTTATAATATTCCTCACCCTCAATCTTATTTTATTTAGATATTTTAGAAGTAGATAACTAAATATATATTTTAATTATAACAAAAACTTTTAAAAAATCAAAATTTTATAGGAGAAAATTTATGAGTAATAACATTAATATTTCTGGAGGAAATTTTCCTTTAGCTAAAATTAATATAAATAAGGGAGAATCTGTTTTTATTCAAACAGGTGCAATGGTTTTCAAAAGTAATAATCTTGAACTAAGAACACGATTAAATGCAAAAGGTAGTAACGGTTTAGTAAGATTTATTAAAGCTGTCGGAAGAAGTATGACATCAGGAGAAAATGTTTTCATTACAGAAGTTTATGCTCATGATGATGGGGAAATTGCATTAGCTCCTCCTATTCCTGGTCAAATTGGTATTTTAGAATTAGATGATGAAAATCAATATAGAATAAATGATGGAGCATTTTTAGCAATGGAAGGTTCTGCTAATTATGTAATGAAAAGTCAAAGTTTGGGAAAAGCTCTATTTTCAAATACTGGTGGTTTATTTGTTATGGAAACAACAGGAAAAGGAAAATTATTAATTAATGCTTTTGGTTCTATTGAAAAAATTCATTTAAATAATGAATCAATAACAATTGATAATGGACATGTTGTTGCATGGGATAAAAACCTTTCTTATAATATTCATTTTGAAAACAATTGGATTCAATCAATTGGTACAGGTGAAGGGTTAGTTAATACATTCTCTGGTACAGGTGATATATATATTCAAACTTTAAATTTAAGTCAGTTTGCAAGTGAAATAAGTCCTTTAATTATTCATCCTGAAAAATAAAAAATAGACATTAATTTGTCTATTTTTTGTTTTTAGAAAAATAGTGAGTATATAATTTGTAATACAGGAATCATTGTTCCAGTAACAATAAGTAAGAATAATAAAATTCCTATTGTTTTATCAATTGAAATTCTTTTATTTTTATCATGAAAAATTTTATCATCTTTTCTTTTTAACATTTCTTTTCTTTCTACGAGAATTTAATTGTTCTATATATTGTAGTGGTGAATTAAATACAGACTCTAACAATAATTCAGAATTTTTTCTATTTTCATAAGCTTGTATTTGTGTCTTTTGTTTAATATCTAATGATTGAGGGTCTATTTCTAAAGATAGATAATTAAATGGAATTCTTTCATTATTTTGATTTAACAAAGTAATTCCAGAGTAATCTGTTGCTCTTGATAATGCAACATATCCTAGACCTTTTATAAATGAACTAGTTAAATCACATGTAACATCTGAAAATGATTGTCCTTGAGATTTATGAATTGTAATAGCATAAGCTAATTTCATAGGAAGAGATTCATATGCACCTGTACAAATAAATATTGCTTCTGATTTATCATCTTCAGTGCTTTCTTTAATATAATAACCTTCTGATGTTATTTTTGGTGGAATATTAAAAATTTTACCATCTTTAAGTTTTATTCCAAAAGGATATTCATCATTTTCAAGATATATCATTGTTCCAATTGTTCCATTTGCTAAAATTAAAGTGTTATCACCAGAATCATTTGGCCACAAATCTTTAGAATAAAGATTAGAAGTAATCATTATTGTATCATTTTCTTTTAATGAAATTTCACTAGGGCATTTGTCTCGAATCATAATCTTCTGACAATTTATTTCTTTCTCTTCTTCTTTAATATTAGTATCTGTAACAAGGTCAGGACGAGATTTTGGAATATAACACTGAAGTATATTCTCATTTTTATCTTGTTCTGTTTTATTAATTTGTTCAACATTTGCATTATAAGGAAGAATTAACGCAGAGCCTTTTTTGAATTTATCATTTGTTTGAGGAAGATTTAATAATAACTCTTTTACTTTTTCACTATTTCCTCTACCTAAAGAAATTTCATTTAATATATAAGATAATTTCATGTCTTTTGTTCTATATAATTTATCTAAATAACAAACTCTTAATTTTAATTTTCTCCATCCTTCACAATCAAAAGAAAATTTACTGATACTATTTCCATATTTTTCAACTGATTCTTTTTTAGCAACAGGAGGTAATTGACTAAAATCTCCACAAACAATCACTTGTCCTTTTGCTTTTACATCTTCGTATCTATTAACAAAAAAATTGAAAAATGCTTCAGACATCATTGAGATTTCGTCAATAATAATAACATCTGCTTCTTTAAGTTTTTTATTTCCATTCTTCCATCTAGAAGGAAATAAATCTAAATATTTTTCTTTAACTTCTTCATATGGCTTATTATAATCTTCAGGCTCACAAGTTAAAAAAGAATGAATTGTTTTTCCTCCAATATTTGTAGCAGAAATTCCAGTTGTAGAAGTTTTTACTATATTTAATTTATCATTAAATGCAAATAACATATTAGCATATTGATTTATAACAAATGATTTTCCTGAACCTGCTGGACCAGTTAAAAAAACATTTTCTCCTTTTATCAAATGTAAATATGCTTCTGTTTGAGATGTATATTTACAATCATCTTTAGCTTCTTTAATTGAACTATAGTCACCTAATATCCAATCTTGTATTCTTTTGTTTGTTAAAGTCTCAAATGGTGAGATTGGTTTTTTATTATTTAATTTATCTTTTTTCTTTTTTTTAGATAATATATATTTATTTTCTTTTCCTTCAATTGCTTCTTTATATCCACTATTATATCCAATTCGTTTCCCTTTTTTTAAACCATTGAAGTAAAAGTTGAAAACATTAAGATTTGGAATAACAAAATCATTTAAGTATGTTAATATTACTAAAAATTTTGTTTGTGATTCTTTAGAAAGAGATTCAATAATTTTTTCTAAATTTAAACAAATATTTTTCCAATCTTTGTTTAATATAATATTATTATATTCATTATTATATTGTAATTCAGAATATAATAATTCAAGAATCAAATGTTGGTTTTTTGAATCTCTTATTTTTTCTACTATTTTTTTCCAATCATTATTATAATGTTCATACACTTTGTTTGTTGCCATTATAATTCCTTTATATATTTTCTTTTAAATATTCCTAATAGTTGTTGATTATAAATGAAATTCATGAATTACATCTTTTCTTTCAACTATAATATTTGCTTGAATATTGTTTTCTTTTAATTTATTTAATAATTCTTGATTAGGGTTGATAGCATAAGGATGTCCAACTTTACTTAACATTAAATAGTCTCCATTTGTATCTCCATAAGCATATGATTCAGATAAATCAATATTATAAGATTGTTTAATTCTTTCAATAGTATTTAACTTTGAAATACTATCCCACATCGGCAGAATATCTCCTGTAAACATATCATTTTTAGTCAAATAAGTTGAACCAAACCATAAATCAGCATTTAATTCATTTGCAATTTTATTCACTAGAAAATCAGGAGATCCTGAAATGAAAATAATTTTATGTCCTTGTTTTCTGTGCCATTCAATTCTATTTTTTGTATAAATATATAATTTTTTACTTTCTGTTTCAATTGTTTTTCTTGCCGCAAATTCAACTTCATTAATATTTAGTCCAGTGATTGAAGTATGATATGTTTTTATTAATTCATTCATATATTCATCATAAGTAATTTCTCTATTTTTCCATGCAATCTTCAGAGGCTCTATATGTTCAGTTTTATCATGAGGAATAATTTCATATTTAACAAGTTTTTTAAAGTGAGCTGTTAATAAAGAGTCCCTAAAAATTGTTCCATCAATATCAAATAGTGCGGCAATGTTTTTTTCTTTAGTTGTCATAAAGTATCTCCTTTATAATATAGATTTTTTTTTGAAATTTTGATATAATTTAATTATATCAAAAATTTAAAAGGATTTAAAATGAATAAAGAAGAAATATTAATTAAATTAAAAAAAGCCGCTGAAGCTTATTATAATGGAGACGATTCAGAATTAACAGATGAAGAATATGATAATTTAAATCAATTCGCAGAATCGCAAGGGTGGTTGAAAGAAGATGATGTTTTAAATGATGGAGCTAACATTAATTTAGATAATATTGTTCAGCATAATGTTCCTATGCAATCTCTGAAAAAAGCTAAAACTTATGATGAAATTAAAAAATTTTTTAAGGATTGTGTTGAAAAAGGCGCAAAACACTTTGTTATTGAACCTAAATTAGATGGTCAAGCTTTAACAGTTAAATATAGTGATGGAAAAGTATCAACTCTTTCTACTAGAGGAAATGGACAAGAAGGAGAAAATGTTACATATATTTTAAATAGTGATGAAGTTGAAATTAAAAATATTGAAGAAAATATTTCATCTAAAAAACAAGATTTAATTGAAATAAGAGGAGAATTAATTTGCACTCATGAAGACTTAATCTTTAATAATAAACAAAGGGGAGAAAATTTTAAAAACGAAAGAAATGCAATATCTGGTATTACAAAAAAAGCAAAATTAGGATTGGGATATAAAGCTAAAACTACATTTGTTCCTTATTTTGGAATTTCAAGTGATAATAAATTAGTTCTTTTAGATGAAGAGTTCTCTAATCAAGCAAGATTTCTTTTTTCTGATAATGTAGCAAATAATTATGATGATTTAATTTCTCTAATTAAGAAAGCTGATGTTTGGAGAAAAAATATTGGAATGCCAACAGATGGAATTGTAATCAAGCCTCTTGAAGAAATTAAAATTGGAAATACTGGACATCATCCTAAAGAATATATTGCCTTTAAATATCCCAATGAACAAAAGATTACTAAAGTTATTGAAATTGAATATACAATTGGGAAAACAGGTAAATTAACACCAAATATAAAAACAGAAGAAGTTGTTATTGATGGAGTTAATATTACTAGATTTACAGGAAATAATTTAGATTGGTTAAAAAAACATGATATTAGAGTAGGTTCTAAAGTTTTAGTAACAAGAAGCAATGATGTAATTCCAATGATTATTGCTTCAGTTGATAATACAGAAGCTAAAGATTTTAATGTAATTAAAAATTGTCCTTCTTGTAATACTAAATTGGAAGGAAATTTAAAATCTCTTCGGTGTCCAAATATTAATTGTCCTAGTGTTATTCAATTCCGACTTGAACATATAATTAGTAAAGATGTTTTAGATATTGATGGATTATCTTCAGAATATTTAAAATCTATTCCAAATTTAAAAAATGTAGAAGATATAATTTCTATTACATTAGAAGAATTGAAAAATATAAAATCTATAAAAAGTGGAGTCTCATTAGGAGATATTCGAGCTACTAAAATTTATAATCAAATTCAAGATAGAAAAAATGATTTACCAGAATATAAATGGTTTAATTCATTTAATATAAATGGATTTGGGAATATTACTTCTAAACTTGTTTTAGAAAACATTTCATTAATAGATTTATATGATAATTTAGAAAATTCAAAAAAAGTATTAAATAATATTAAAGGTATAGGAAAAGAGTTAATTAAGAATTTTGAAGATACTTTTTATGAGAATAAAAAACTTTTGAACAATCTAATAATAAAGGGAGTAAAAATTATTCATACTGAAAGTAATAAAAATTTGAATAAAGGTATTATTGTTCATACTGGTTCAGTCCCTAATTCATTTAAAAATAGAAAAGAACTTCAAAATTATTTAGAAAACAAGGGTTATAAATTAGCTTCATCAGTAAATAAGAAGAGTAATTATTTATTAACTGAAGAAAAAGATAGTATTTCAAACAAGATGAAAAAAGCAATTGAATTAAGTATTCCAATTGTAAACTGGCAAGAGTTTATAAAAATAGAAAAATTATAGTATATACAAAAAGAGCTTTAAAATAAGCTCTTTTTTATTATTTTTAAAATTTCCAAAATCATTTTTGTTATGTAGATACGAAGTTATTTAACAATAAAAACACAAGGAATTAGCAATTTTATAAAAAATGTAATATTTCATAAATAGCATTTTTTGTCCAGGAACTTGATTATTCTCTATTTTCTAAATAATCATATTTGGATAAGATGATAGAATTATTATTTTTTAATGTTTTTGGGACATCTATTATTTTTTGATTTATAGACCCCATGTATATTAAACCTTTTCTGTTTAAGTTTTTTATAAAGGGTCCATCTACTAATATATCTATATTTTTTAAAAATTCATTAGTAATATTTTGAATATATGAATAATTTTTTAAATTATTATTTCCTTCAATTAATTCTTCATATTTTCTTCCAGTCCAAACCCAAATATCTTTAGAGTCTTTAAATTTTAATCGAACTTGTTTTATAAGATTTAATGTATCTTTTTGATTTTTGGGTTCTAAAGAATCTCCTCCTAAAATTGTTAGGCCTTTTATAAAAGGTTTATCCATATATTTAATTATTTTATCTATTGTATCTTGATTAAAGTCATATCCAGCATTAAAATTTTGAGCTTCTTTATTAAAGCAACCTAAACAATTTAATTTACAACCACTTACAAATAAAGTTACTCTTATACCAGGTCCATTTGCTATATCAGTAGGTCTAATTTGCATATATTTCATAATTTATATACCTCTTTATCTATCATAAATATTCCAAAAGTAGAGCAAGTTTCAAACTTACTCTACAATTGTTATTTATAAATGTAATACTCTATCTGCTATTTCAGCAAAACGTCCTGAATTCCATCCAATATCACCAGAACTATTTGAACCTAAATATCCACAAGTTCTTCTTACTATTGATAATTTCTTAGTATCGGAATTCCCACATTGAGGACATTTCCATCCTGGATTATTTTCTTCATCTCTATAAGGTTTTATTTCACCATCAAACTCACATTTATAGCAATAATCTGTTTTACAATTTAATTCAGCATACATAATATGTTCATAAATAAATTGTAATACTGAAATAACAGCATCAAGATTTTTAGTTAAATTAGGAACTTCAACATAAGAAATAGCTCCTCCCGTAGAAAGTTCTTGAAATTCTGACTCAAAAGCTAATTTATCAAAAGCATTGATGTTTTCTGTAACATGAACATGATATGAATTTGTAACATATTCTCTTACATTTTCTCCATCTACTGTTCCAAAATCTCTAACACATGATTTAGCAAATTTAGAAGTAGTTGATTCTAAAGGAGTACCATATACAGCCCAACCTAAATTTGTTTGTTCTTTCCATAATTCACAGTATTCATTTAATTTTTTCATTATAGAAATTGCAAAATTATGAGCAATATCATCAGTATGAGAATATCCTGTCAAATATTTAACAGCTTCAAATAATCCTGCATACCCCAGTGAAATAGTAGCATAATCTTTAGTTAATAATTTGTCTATTGTTTCACCTTGTTTAAGTCTAGCATAAGCACCAAATTGCCATAAGACTGGAGCAACATCAGAAGGTACACCACAAAGTTTTTTATATCTAATTACTTGAACTTCTTTTATTAATTCTGAATAATAATCTAATAATTTAAAAAATTCTTCTGGATTCCCCTTAGATTCTAATGCAATATAAGGAAGATTAAGAGTAGCAACGCCTATATTAAATCTTCCCCAAGTCTTAGTTGGTTCATTCTCTAATACACCTAATATTGAACGGCATCCCATTGGAATCACAACAGTTGATTCGCCTTTAGAATTTTTCTTTTTATCTAACATGACCTTTTCTGAAATATAATCAGGAACCATTCTTTTAGCGGTACATTCAGCGGCTAATTTTGTTAGCCAGAAATAATTTTGTCCTTCATATACATTATCATCTTCTAATACATATATTAATTTAGGAAAAGTTTGTGTTACATAATGACCAGCTTTGTTTTTTATACCTTTAATTCTTTGTTTAAAGAACTCTTCAATCAACATTGCTAAATCTTCTTTTTCTTTTGGACTATCTTTGAAATCATTTAAATACATTGATAATGTTATAAAAGGAGATTGTCCTGAAGCTCCAGTCATAGAATTAATTTGATAATTAAAAGTTTGAACAGATGATTCAATTTCTTTTTTAAGTTCTTTTTCAGTTAATTTCTTTAATTGTTCATCAGATACTACTATTTCTAATTCATTAAATTCATTTAATAATCTATTTTTAATTTTTTGTCTCGATACTTCAATAAAAGGAACTAAATGAGCTAAATTCATTGTTTGACCACCATATTGATTACTACTAACATTTAATGCAATCTGAGTAGCAATAGTTACAGCAGTCTGCAAACTTTTAGGTGTATCAATTTGAATTCCATTAATATTTGTGCCATTCTCAAACATGTCTTTTAAATTAATCAAACCACAATTATTCATAGGTTGAATAAAATAGTCTTTATCATGTATATGAATTGCACCTTTATTTTCAGCTTCTATAATTTTCTTTGGAATTAAAACTCTTTGAGTTAATGATTTACTAATCTCACCTGCTATATAATCTCTTTGAGTGCTATTCAATAAAGCATTTTTATTAGAATTTTCTAAAGCAACATCTTTATTTTGATTTGAGATTATTTTTAGAACAGAATCATCTAAAACAGACATTTGATATTGTAATTTATTTGCATAACAACCTATAATATAAGCTCTTGCTAAATCAACTAAATTATTTTCAATTAAAACAATCTCAACTGTTTTTTCAATAGTTGAGGAAGTTACTTTGTTTCCTTGATTTATTATTTGTTCTACTATTTTTTTAGCCAAATTACGAATATCTTCAGAATTTAATTGTTTAACTTTTGATAGATTATTATTAGCTTTATTTAAAACATTAATTAGTTTAATTATATCAAATTCTTCTATTCTATTATCTTTCTTTTGGACTTTCATTATTCTTTCCCTTCCTTGTTTTAAAATTTTATTATATGTAGTAAAAGAATAGATTTAAAACTTAATTTTAAATTTTAAATCTATTTTTGTTTTATTGAATTTAAATATCTTTGACAAAAATACAATATATAGTACATCTTACAATAAAAATCACTATATATTCTATATAACTATATATTCCTCTATAGTTATATTTTTTAAAAAGATAAAAATTATAGAAATGATTATAGAACTCTAAATAAAAAAATTTGAAATAGTTCAAGACTATTCTTTTAATTTTTGATATTTTAAAATAAACAAGAGGTATTTTCAATGTCAGAAAAGAAGTTTCATATTTCTACTAGTGGTATACCGGCTAAATGTAATGCAGATATAAGAAATTGCCCTAGAGGAGGGCCTTCTTATCATAAAGATAGTTATCAAGAAGCTATGGAACTGGCAGATAGAATAAATGAGGAGTCTGTAATTGCAAGAGCTTCATTAGATAATAAAGTTAATAAATTAACTGATTTATTTGGAAAATCTAGACCTCTAGAAACTCAAATAAAAAATGCTAAAAAATTAATTGATAACTATGAAAATTCTTTATGGAAACAAGCTTATAATATACATAAAAAAGAAGAACCGTTTTCCAATCATAATGAAAATTCTTTCAAAAAAGAATTTTTAGATAATGATGAAGATTATCAGTCTGCATTAAAAAGATTAAATAAATTAAATGAAAATAAAAGTATTTATATTCAAGAAAGAAAAGATTCTGTTGAATTAGTAAAAAAATTAAGACCATATTTACGAGGTCTATCATTTTCAAATGCTTCAGGCTCTTGTTATTTTGTTTTTGGCACAAAAGATAAAGAAGAAGTGTTGACTTTACTAAAGGAAAATAATATAATAATAAAGAGAGATAATATAAATGATGATAAATTAGTTTTTGCGGTAAGATTAGCAGACCATAAGAAACATAAAACTAGATTTAACAATACAAAAGTTGAAGTTGACGGAGATTTTAATAAAGATTCTTATAAGAAATTAAAAAATCAAGAAATGAAAAAAGCTTTATTAGAATTAGAATCAGAGCAGAAATATATTGCCAAACTAGTAGGAGAAATAAATGCAATCAAAACTAGAAAATAGAAAATTTAGAATATTTAAAGAATTTCAGATGAATAAAATTGCTATTGATTTAACTGAATTAGACATGTCTATTTTAGAGAACATTTATATGATTGTTAATTTACGAAATAAAGTTGAAAATCCTGAAAGTGATCCGTTTTATCTTATATCTAAAGATGATAAATTATATTTTTCAGATAATTATAATTCAAATCAGATTTTATTCAAAATTGATGAATGGATAGAGATGTTTCCATCTTTTATCAGTAACAAATCTCCAAAAACAAATGACTTAGAATTGTTTCTGAAAGGATATATTGCAATAAAATTAGAAAATTCTAGTGAATGGGATAGCTTAGTTCAGATTTTACAAGATAAAAATATTTCATATAAAAAACCTGTGATTTATAATAATTATTATTTTGTAAAAAATAATAAATTAGTTTCTTCTTTTACTAGTTTTTTACCAAAAGTAAATATTATTAATCTAAATTAAAACTATTTACATTCTATTAAAAATCTCTTTATTATTTAATTTTAATAAAG
>ERZ773037.308-NODE-308-length-26618-cov-7.780070_pt1 | contig 26618 bp, 18 predicted proteins | sample MGYA00511466_ERZ773037 | MGnify/ENA primary metagenome ERZ773037 (study PRJEB29015, sample SAMEA2738146) | human oral metagenome | biome: human oral; feature: human-associated habitat; material: saliva | place: China | collected 2202 ... | reverse complement strand
CGTAATCTATGCACACATCTAACGATTTGTCAAGCAAAATTTCTCTAATAAAGCTGAGAACCCTTGATACGAAAGGCTATATTCGACTTTTTACCCTAAAAAGTAGTTTGAAGTATCAAAGTATTGTACCCTTTTATTAGGAAGTCTGAAGATTTACAGACAGGTTACAAATCTAACACATCATGCTAAAGTGTAAGACAAATCATCAAAATTAGACCGAATTTTGGGAAAGTTACTATAGTCCAAATATTGGACAAGAAAAAAGACCCGAAAGGGTCTTAAACGCTGTCATATCAAGGGTTCAGAGTTCCATTTCAACACTATCGCCACGCATGACAGAAATGGCATCTTTAGGGGTGTCTAACGACATCACACGGTCGACACGTTTTTCTTCTGTAACAGGCGTCACGACAGGCTTTTCGGCTGTTTTTTCAACAGCACCACTACGTCTGAGGTCAGTTACCTCTTTAAAAGCAACAGCTTGCCCCTGCAAGTTCTTAATAGACGGCGTTAAATCACTCAGAGCGTCTTTTTGCCCTGTTTTATCAAGATAAGCAATCGCACCGTTTAGACTATCATAACGAGCTGTCCATACGTCACGACTGCGCTCTAGCGCATCTTTACTAATATCAGTAACAGACGCTTTTGAAAACTTAAAATCATCCTGAACATCGTCAATATTAAGAGCGACATCCTTTTCTTTAGGGGTATAACCACCATCAATACTGACGTCTCGATTTTCCAAAAACTCAGACATACGCTCCTTATACGCTTCAGGTGATAACAACCCTTTACGCAACAAATCCAAGTTGTAATCAGCAATATCGGATTGTAAATCCGCTAAGTTACGACCCTCGTCTGTTTCAAACAAACGCTCTCTCGCACGGTCAATCCCGTAAGCGCGTTCCATCTTCTTATCAAACTGTTCGTCAATCTCAGCATCGTGTTTCGTCTCATAACCCAAACGGTCAATGTAATCAAACGGAAGATCATCAACAGCTTCTTGCATCTGTATACGTGAAACGATAGCCCTATCATCAGCCGTTAAATCATCCAACTGCGGTCTAAGAGCATTATATTTCGCATAAACCGTCGCCAAATAACCAAGGTCAGTTAAATACCACGCTTCCAATCGACGAGCGTCTTCAGAAACACCGCCAAGAGCCTCAGCTTGTTTAAAGCGTTTCAATTCCTCGTGGCGTTCCATTAAACGTGTTTCATACTGAGACCGTCTGCTACCGAATAGGCGTTTGTTATACTCAAACAAGACCAAATCAAAGCCCTCGTCCAAACCGCCTTCTAACTTAGACGCCAATTCTTCAGTCGTTGACGACTCTACACGAAGGGTTGTCGAATCGACAGGTCGCTCAAGGGTCTTAAAATAGCCGTAGAGGTTGTTTACAGCCGCCCTGGTATCTAACCCCTCGGCACCGTCGTAAGACGTTCTAGCAAGCTCTACGGCGCTCTCAGCGAGTTCGTTAGCTTGTTCCATCTCTGGCGACTTATTATCGTAGGACCATAGCTCCGAATCAACAGGTAATTGCGCCATGGCTAATTGCAACTGTTTCAAAAAGGCAGCGTCTGCGAAATCCAAGTCCTTAACCAGCGTTTTAACGACTTCTTTTGACTTCTGATTGTTCTTCACATAAAAATGATAATGCTCCAACCCATACAGTTTGTCAGAAATACCGTCACGAAGAGCTACCATTTCATTAGGTCGCATCTTTCCACGGTCTGAGCCATCGTCTAACTGACGCTCTTTTGAAAAGCGACGGTCACAAATCGCCAAGTGACAATGCAAATTCTCTGTATCAGCCTGTACGGTTGCCACCCACATCGGTTCCTCATAACCACCCTCATCAAGCATACGCGCCACACCTTCGGTAATAGCCAAGCGTAATTTCATTTGGTCATAGTAACCAACATAAGACCCGCTACCCATGTGTCTATAATCATCATCGACAACGCCCATATCCACAAGATACTTATGCGAAAACGACAAAACACCCAACTGAACGGCATGACCGTCTTCATAGGCTTGTTGAATCAAACTAGAATCATAACGCAACTGTTCGTCTGATAGAGACAAACCTGACCAACCAAACGAACGCCCACCGTAACCGTCCACGCTTTTCAACTGTTCCTTAATATCATCAGGTGCGTGCTTCGTTCCTTGACGACGTAAAAACTGCACAATACGTGCTTTCTCAGCACCCGTCAATTCACCACCCGTAAACGGCAACAGTGTCTCTGTCGCTTCGTTTTCATCACGACTCATATAGGACAAAACAAATGCACCTGGGCGAGACCCACGGCTTCCTTTACGTTTCCTTGCACCAACGTTCGTTTGCTTAACGGTAAACTTGTTGCGAATGACAATATCTTTATCACTACCCATTAAATCACCCTTTCTTATACGAAAAAAGAGGCATAACGCCTCTCTTTAGTTACTTAAAATTCAGGACCAGCGTCTTTTTCAGGCGTCGTTTGCTTCATTTTCGCTTCCTGTTTAGCTTTTGCAGCTCGACGAGCTTTCAAACGTTCAGCCATAGCCGTTGCCGCTTGGTCTTCGCTACTCAAAGCAGGTTGCGTTTGTGATTTCGCAGTCTTCGCTTTCTCCGAACGAACAGACTCTTTAGCTTTAACGCTTTCAGACGTTTCAGCTTTCACAGATTGACTATCAGCCGTTTTTGCCTTAGCTTTTGCTTTAGTAGACACTTGAGCTACATGTTGCTGTGCTTTCTTAACAGCCTCTACCGTCGCTTTAAGTTTTGGTTTTGATTTAGGCTTGTTGTCCTCAACCAAAACCTCAGAAACTTCAGGTTCGTCTAAGTCGATACCACCAACTTCATGAGCGACAGCGTGTGCCATATCATCATGTTCTTGGTCACGTTGTTGCGCTTCGACAACTTCTTCAAGAATTTGTTGGTTTTCGCGTTCTTTTTCGTCTTCTTCTTTAGACGCTTCTTCTTCCGCTTGACGAATATCTTCGTCTGTCAAGGTACGCGCATCGCCTGCGAGTTCGTCTGACGGAACAGCCATGCTGTCATAATGTTTATCAACAGCTTCAGCGACTTGTGGCATCATAACCGTTGGTGTTTCAAGGTCTGTCGGAAGACCCAAATCACGCACATCATAAGGGATTTGATTTTCGTCAACTTCGTCTGGAACCAAATCAGGATTACGTTCAGCCACTTCATCAACGATAGACATCATGCGTTTATCGTCTTCAGTCATTTCAGGCTCAGTTTGCTCAGCCGCAAGCTCATCCACAAGACTCACTTGGTCACGTGGAACGTCGTAGTCGGATGCCAAATCAATGCTCGTGTCCAAGCCCAATTCTTCCGCACGAATACGGTCGATATAAAGCGCACGTTTCGAATAATCAGCACCGATACCGAATTGCGAACCAAAAGAAGGCGTCGTTTGAACCGTCAAATCGCGGTCAGCTTCTTCGAACAAGTCAAACGATTGTTCAAGCAACGCATGCAACCCTTGTTCACGACCAGCCATACGACCAACCGCCGTTGATTTCTCAGGCGCTTCCAAACCTTGGAGAACAAAATAAGGAACGGGTTCGTCGCTCTTAGGTTCAAGAATATAGGCATAAGCCGCTTGAACAATGACATCTGTTGTAAAATACTGGTCACGCAAGGCTTTAGCCAAATCTTCGTCGAAGGTTTTGTCTTCATAGAAACCAAGTGCATGAGCGCGTGTCAATTCATCATCGTCCAATTCATAACGGAACGGCAAAACACGACGATAATTACGATTGTCTAATTCCACATAACCAAATTTATCGTCAGGTGCTTGTGGTGACAACCCTTGCATTTCAATCGCACAGTTAATATAAGGACGTGTGTATGTTCCATCGGCATTACGCACCAAAGGACGTACCAAGTTTGCATCAATAATCTTAAAATCTGAAGGAGCTTTCATACGAACCGTATTGGCTGCGAACACTGGCGCGTAGCGCTTCATCAGCATAGCCCCATCCGCTGTTCGGTCGTCGTATCCGACAATATGTTCAATATAAGGCATGCTTGCAATAGCTTCAGCCATGGTTGGTAGTTGTGTTGACATGTACTATGAACCTCTCTTTATGAGTTAATTTATAAATCTAGTGTATCACACTTAACTAAAAAAAGAAAGAGACAACCGTCTCAATCCCTTTATTTTTGCTTATTGTGATATTTGATAATGGTCAAGTCGCGAACGTTCAAGAACGACTTTTTAACCTTAAACAAAGCACCTGCTAGGAAATTATAACCAGCGCGACCTGCAATCATAGCAACGATAAACATCGTCCCCATATAAACAAGCGACGCATAAGTCAAGTTTGTTGTTAATAGCGTTGCATTAAGAATAACGCTAGCGAGGTAAGACGCCAAAACGAATACCAAAACCACTTCAACGACAAACCAAGTCGCGCGCAATCCCAACTTCAATAGAGCAAACAACATACTAGGTTCTTTCACTTTAGAACTATCAGCTGTTAATGTTTTCTTCGACATGTGTTAATCCTTTCTTCATGTATGCGAAGGTACGCATATCCCATTCAACCAACTGGCGATTATCGCCGTCACCCTTAGCAACAAGATCAAACACCATAAGGACAGGTTTCTCTGTTGCCTTCTTAGCGTCTAAGGAAACGCTCGTGTTGACAATCACACGATAAGTCACATCACCGTTTGATTTCCACTCAAGAGGGTATACCTTAACATCGGCACTATCACCATAGGCTTTAACGCTAACACCATTGTACTTACCATCGTCAGGTGCTACCTTAGACACAAACGCTTTTGTTTTATCATCCGCATCGCTAGTCAGCATAGCTTTCTTGATAGCCTTTGGCGCTTTATCTGAAAAATAATCCTTAACGCTTGTTTCAATCAGCTTCGTATCAGCTTTTTGTTGGCTTTGAGAAACACCGACAACCGAATTGTCCACATCAATTTCAAGTGTTTTTAAACGCGTCTTGAGTGTTTGGTTTTCGATATCTGCCTTATTCTTAGCCTGTTTTGCAACTAAGGCTTTCGTGAACAAGTCACGATTATTCAAAGCGCCGTAGCCGATACTAAAGAAAACAAACAAGGCAACGACACTCGTAATACCCAAGTTAATAAGTGTCTCCCTGGACAACCCTTGTAAAAACTCAGGCAACTGCAACTTAAACTTCTGCGACTTTTCAGCAGGTGTTTTCTTCTGCTTGACATCCTTCTTAGCCATGAGCCACCTCCGTATAAATCACTTTATCTAGTTTAAAGGCCTGGTCTGAGTCTTTATAGGTCGTTTCAACATACCCTTTAATCGAACCATCATTACCAACCATTGTAAAGACAACAGGGTAAGAATCTGCCTGGAAACTTGCTTGCGTGTTAAGTTCCAAATGCCAATCAGACGCTTTCAACCATTCCAAATTAGCGCGTTTCTCTGAACCAAAGTATTTCACAAGCACCTTCATCGCCTCGTCGTAACGTCCTGAATCAACCGCTTGACCTTGCATAGACCCCAAGGTATTAGACGCATCGATAACCTCTTGACCAATACCCTTAACGTCAGATACCGCAACGTCTGTTTTTTGCGTGTACTTAGACGCCGTTGTTTCAGCTCTCAACTTCTTATTATCATCCGTTAATGTCTTTGTTTCACTACGATAATCACGAGCAGCATTAGTTAAATATTGCTCACGGCTATGTTGGTTAGCAGACATATAGGCATACGTTCCGAGTAGCACAACAACCGCGGCACCTGACCACCATTTAGCGAGAAGCAAAGCGCCTCTAGCCAAAGGTGTGTCTGGCAAATCGGCTGATTTCACATCCGTCGTAGGCTTCTTACTTTCAAGTTTCGCCATAACTATGTAACACTCCTTTTTAATAAATTGTAATAACAATCCTTATTATATCATGAAGACAGCAAAAAAGCACGTAAACACCTACGTTTACGTGCTTTATTTATCGACACTTAAGCTTCCATTAAGTTTCGAGCCGAAGCATCGACCAATTTACGATTGTCCTTATCACCTGTCGCTTTAACGGTAATCAAAACCTTATAAGTCGTCGCCTTGTCCAACTGACTACGTTTATTGTAGGCTTGATACTCGGCAATGGCATCGTAAGACGCTGAACCGTCACCCGACCAACTCGTTCGATAGACCGTAATCTTGCTGAGTTTAGACTTATAACCGTTTAAGTCAACGTCATTATCAGCAATCTTGTCTTTCAAATCATCAGGAACAAACACCTTGATATTTTCAGGCATGTAGGTCTGGACGAGATCGCTATCAGGGCCTAAAAACGCAATCAATTTCTCACGAGCGCTATCATACTCGGCACCTGACTTCCACGTGAAGATTGGCGATAGTGTCTTCTTAATGAGAGACTTATCACGCGCTTCTTGGTCGGCGTTAAATTCTGTCGCATTAACCAACTGACTTTTCGCCTTATTATAAGCGACTTTCGTTTGCTTAATATCGCTTGCCAACTGCGCGAGTTCCGTCGTCATGCGCTCCTTATCGGCTTTCTGAGCTTTGACAGACGCATACGCCATATAAATCATAGACGCACACCCAAACACCACAAGCCCTAAGACAATCACATTAAAATGTTTCTTAAACACAAGCTATCCCCTTTCTAGTCTGGAACCTCTGCATTTCGAGCTCTAGCCATCCAAGCCGGTGCTCCATTTTGCATAGCTTCAACATCATAGTAGCGTGAGACTTCTGTAAATTTCTTCGTTTCTTTCGAATACGTCATCACGTAAATACCGACGATTTTACCGCTAGGGTCTTTCATTTGACCCACCAAACGAATAGTGTCATAGCTATAAGGGTCAACGGTTGTAAAATCAAGCGTCCAGTCCTGACCTTTCAAAATCCAAATGCTCTCTTTATTACCATCGAAGAAGGCTTCGAATTTCTTCTTATCTGACGCTTCTTCTTTAGCACCCTCTTCAGTCGTGAACTTAATCATTCGATAATGATACTGAAGGTCCACAAAGTCTTTGAGCTTAGCGTCTAACGTTTTCTTAGTCGCTTCATACTCAGCCTTGAGCGCCTTAACATCGCTAACCGTTTTCAACTGACCCAATTCCGTCTTAGCGTCAGCTACCTTATAGGACAACTTCTCATTAGCTGCTTTTACCGTTGACGCTTCCTTGTTGAAATGCATAACACTCGCCGTCGCGCCAATAACCAGTAAAATACTCACGGGATAAACCCACTTGCGTTTCAACCATCCAAAGAGTGCATCGTTGCTATGCTCCGCCCAATCTTTAGACTTAGCACGTTCTTCTTTCAACTCTTTTTGGAAGGTCTCTTTTAACGACTGTTTCTTTAATTTAGCCATTCTTACCTCGCTTACTTACTAACGTCAATCACAACAGGATTGCTCGAAAGTGTTACTTTACGACCGTCAATTTGGTCTTCATTATCCACACCTTTAAGATACGGTTGTGGGTTTTTCGTGTATTTAGGGTCAGGAGGCGTTGTCATAGGTGAACCACCGCTACCATAAGCCAAGTATTGCGCACCGTCGTTTGACGCTGGCGAATATTGGAAGTGCAAGTGAGCCCCGAATGACATCCCTGTGTTCCCAAGCTTACCGACAAAATCACCCTTGTCCAAATGGTCACCGACTTTAGGTTTATTAGACCCTGTCACCATATGGGCGTACAACAGATAACCATTACCGTCATCCAACTTGATAACCACACAGGTCGCACCCATCGTATCGGTTGTATTATCTGACGTTACAACTGTACCTGACGCCGCCGCATAAAGGTCTGTCCCTTCAGATTGACCATCTGTAGCCGTGATATCAACACCGTGGTGGTAAGCAGCCCCTGGGCTATATTGATAATACCCTTGGACGATTTGATAATTTTTCTTCATCAAGTAACCTGTATCTGTACGGTTCTTAGAGTCGTTTCCACCCTCGTCCGCACATTCAGCAGCCTTATCGTCTTTGCTCTTACTTGCACTACTACTTGAACTAACATTCTTCGTTTGACTCAAGATAGACTTAGCATAAGCGCTATCCTTAGACATCTTCTTGATTTCGACCAACCATTTTGTCGCATTAGCCTGACGTTCGCCTTGAGCAACGGCTGTATTACCTTCCCAAATACGAGCAAACAAAGCACCAAACTCAGCAGCCGAACCACCTGACGTCCCCTTATACTTCTCAAGACGAGGGAAGTAAGACGCATCAGACGGTACATTAGACAACATGTAAATCAACTGCGTATCAAGGTCCCACATCGAACGGTTATTAGACGTTGCGAATTTACTAAGACCACGCGCACCGACCCCCGTCCACTGACCGAGACCAATCCCTGGCCAGTGCGTACCATCGTTCTTATCGCCTTCTCCGATACCAAGATAGGTCGCCTCGTCAAGTGAGATACCAACCGCCGCATAAGCTGCGCGGAAGGCAGGCCAACCACCATTAAACATGGTTTCAACTGAAGCGCCTTCTTTGGCTGCGAGCTCACGAGCGTTTGGTTTAACAGCGCCAATCATATCGGACTCAAACTTGTTAGGGTTAACGCCCGACTCAACTTCGAAGTTACCGAGCATCCCCGCAACTTGTTCGTCGCTAAGACCATACTCAGACATAACCGAATAAATACGGCGGGCGTTTTCCAACTGCTCAGCCGACGTAATTTCACCACCAGCGCCCTTAGAATCAGACGCTGCTGAATTACCCTTAGGGTCGTCTTTCGTACCACATGGGTCGTCAAAAGGGTCTTCGTCCCAACGAGCGATATTTGTTGCGTTTGTAAAATAAGACACCGTATAAGCTGTACCACCGACAGCCCCCATAGCACCTAGACCCATGACCGTTCCTGCACCTAACGAACCAAGCGCCGTACTTGATAACGCCTTAAAAGTTGTCACACCGAGCGCACTCGTATCACCTGCAACCTTTAAAACGCCATAACTAAGTGACTTAGCGCCACCTGTTAAAGCGCTCAACAAGTGTCGACCCGCTGATTGCCATAAACTACGACGTGGCTTCTTTCGTCCCTTGGACGGACCACCCTCAGACCCACCGTCTGAGCCTGACGATAGACTCTCACCACCTGTTTCGGCCAAAGTTGAGCCAAGTTTGCCTGCGGTCTTAGCCGCTTTTCCGAGAAGCGCACCTGAGCCACCGCCAAGGGCTTCATTAACACCTGACAAACCATCGCTCATGTCCGACAGCTTACCGCCGATGTTCTTAGCGGCTTCGCTCTTGAAGGACTCAGCGCCCTTTTTCACAGCGTCTGAGACGTTACCGCCCTTTTGAATATCATCAGCGATATTCTTAGCCGTATTGGTGTGGAGCGCTTTTTCCGCATATTTTTTAGCGTCGCTCGCAAACGCATCCTGACGTTGTTGGCGTTCAAAATCCCGTTGTTCTTCAGGTGAAACAATACCATCACCATCTGCGTCTGCTGCACGACCTGAATTAAGTTTTCCCACGCAGGACCCCTCCTTTCATAACTATTAGCGTTGTTGCCATTTAATAAAGTGTTTCGTACCACTAGCTTGGCTAACAGACTTACCTTCCGTCACAATAGACTCTTCCAAATCAATCAATGAACCATTGTAAGAGACTTGAATGGTTTGAACCGATTGGTAAATATCACGGTAGAGTTGTGCCAACTCTTGAGCATCCTTAGCCGCAGAAATCTGATTGTCCGTAGACGTTCCTGTTGATACATCTGAAATCTTAAGAACACTATCACTGCCGATAGATTTCAATTCCGTTACCGTAAAGACTTCGTTTTCTTTACCCTTTTCAAACGGAATGTTCATCGTACCACGAACCTTAGTCAAATCAGCCGTCAAGCCGTCGCCGACCTTACCATCGCTAGCCGCTTCGATACGTTTGGCAATGTGTAAGTTCTCAATCGTGTCGTTAGTCACCTTACCAACAATAAATTGAGACAAGTAGCCGTCTTTTCCAAGCGAAGACCCTGGTTTGATATTAAAACCACCCGGAACCGTGTATTTAGATACCAATTCGTTCTTCTTGTTGACGGACAGACCCTTGATAAACTCAGGAACGGCAGGCGCTTCATAACCAAGACGCGTCAAACGCTCGCGATATTCGTCAATACGTGCCAAGTTTGTTTTGATAGAAGCCGTTTCCTCAGCAATCTTGTCTTTCGTTTCTTTCTCGGTCTTCTTACCGACCATTTCATAAAACAACTGATCCACATCGCTACTTAGATTATTACCTAGTTTTGTGGCGTTTTTAGCGCCCATGTTGGCATAAACGCGAATCATATTGTTCTTCTTGAACATTTCGCCAGCGCCTTCAGTTTCAGCACCCTCAGACAACTGACCGTCCGTTTTAGAAATAGAGTTCTTCATACCAAGGTCAAAGTCCCACTTCTGATTAGGAAGACCGTCGGGCGCGTAAACACGAATAGCCAAATAACCACTACGACCAAAAACGAGAATATCACCTGTAATATCGCCTGACAAATGTTGGTCGACGGCTGATACATAAACATTATAGTTTTTAGCCGCAGCCGTTACTTGAGACGGGTCTTTGAATTTCAAGAGCAAATAACCCGTTTTATTGTCTTCCGTACGATAAACACCTGCAACTTCGCCTTTAAGCGCCGCATCGCGTGAAAAGACAAAATTAGTTGTATAAATCGCTTGAGACGACAAAGTCGCATGTTGCTTCGTCGACCATCCACGATAGGAAATCGCTCCACCGACAAGCAAAAACCCTGAGAACAACCCAAGTGAAATCAACTGACGTTCCACCGTATTGTGTTTACCAAGTTTAAAACGAGATAAAAACTCTTGACGTTTACGGTCGTTTTCCAACTGACGCTTAAGTTTTTCGTCCTTACCCTCGACAATACGGTTACCATCGGCGTCTATGTTTTTATTACCAAATGGATTTCTAAAATTAAAAGCCATGTGTTTTCCTTTCTGATATTAGAAATAGCTAGTAACTATTGTATCACAACTATACAAAAAAAGCCCACTTGACAGTGAACTTTTCCATAGAGTTATTTGAGGACAAGTTCTGGAACAACAGCGCCCGCTGAATTACCACGAGCGGCATCTTCAAGCGTTTGTTGACCACCTTGTGCAAGTTCGTCCCAAATACCGAAGCTGTTACCTGTAAGGTAAAGCATTGAACCACCGACAATAAGACCAGCAATCTTGTAGCCCCATTTTGGTTGACGGTTGCTGTCGTGTGTTAGGAAGTTACGACCGATACCGATAAGTGAAACAACGAATACGATAAGACCGAAACCTGCTACCAAAAGTACCCCTGTCACACGTCCGCTGTTTGTAAGGTTTTTAAGAAGGTTATTAAGTGACAAACCCCCACCGCTACCAACAGCGAGCATCAATGACGTTACAATAGAATTTAATGAAAACATGTGCACACAATGTCATCAGACGACCCGTCGATCTCACGAGGTGTTAGTCGCCTAACTTCTCCTTTCAACCGTCTGACACCCTCAAACGATTTTTTGATACCACCATTATACACGAACTTGTCATGAAATTGCAACACTTGAAACCCAACTTTAACAGAAAAATCTCATTTGCATTAGAAAAAGCACGGTAAATCCCGTGCTTTTCATATTATCCACGACCGACAGTCGAATCGTCTGCTGACAAAAGACTACGTTTAGCACGCTCAGCCGCGTTTGTCAAACTAGCGCGTTGCGGACGTACCGAACGTTGTACGGTCACTTCTTGGTCAGGCGTTGACATGTCAACCTCAGTGTTAACCACTGTACGACCTGCACGACCGATAACATTTGTTGTTCCTTGAACAACTTCACCTGCTTGGCTAGCAACGTGTGGTGTGCTCAAACTTGAAAGATTAGGCATACCACCACTAGCGCCTTGAAGCGTCCCGCCGCTAATAACTGACGGACCGCCACTTGGCGCCATCTGACGTAAACGTCTTGTAACGACGTTATCGCCACCAGTAACTTCAACTTCGTCGTTAACAACCGTGCGACCTGCACGACCAACAGTCGTTGTAGACCCTTGGACGACTTCGTTGAAGCTATCACTCGTAGGCGCTGACACAAGACCAGGCACGACTGACAAATCACCGCCGACCTTAGCCACACCATCGGCCACCGTTTGTGTAATTTGGTCGTTAACCGCATTACGTTTAGCCGTAAGCGTCTGACGACGTGTTACAACACTAGCTGGCTCATCAACAGCTTCCATGGTTTCGAGTTGTTCACCAATCGCTGCAGCTTCCGCATAATTTTGATTAGCCAACTCTTTAAACACAGCCTGTTTGGATTGAAGTGTTGCCAATTTGGTTGACTTCTCACTATCTGTCAAACGTGAATTACCACGAACAGATTTCATTTGGCTTTCCACTTGCGTTGCCGCTTGTTGATTAGCCACAGCCGCATGAAGCGCCATGTTTTGTTTCGTTTCAAGAGCCCCACGAGGTGAGTTCGCATTGATAGTCGACAACTGGTTATCTAACTCTTGACGCGAGCTATAAAGAGACGACACATTAGCATTTTCGCCTTGTGCACCTTTCAACCAACGGTTGGCACGTCCACGCAGACCACCATTAGCCGTCCACGCATCAGACGCTTTTGAAGACACACGGTTAAGCGTATCTTGGTCAAGAAGCGTTGCACCAACACCCGCAGCACCCGCAAGAGCCGCTGTTTTACCAAGCTTAGAACCAAGGAGTTTCTTACCTGTTTTACCAAGTTTAGACCCATGCGCCAAAGCGCCAACCGCACCCGCTTTAGCCATACCACCAAGGGCGGCAGGTACTTGTCCAACCTTAGCTTCACGTTCACGCGCCTTAGCTTGTGCTTCCGAGATAGACGCATTAACCGCTTGACTCGTTGAATTAGCGAGGTTAGAATCACCTGTCGTCATGTGCGTAAATTTGCTTGCGATATTTGTTGACAAATCAGTAATGGCTTTATCAATCGCTGAAATAATACGACGTGTGTACGTCGAACGCAACAACATGAGAAAAACAAGAATGAACAAGACAGTCAAGATACGGACAACAAGTGGAATCAAACCACTGTCATCGACAACAGCAAACGGTAAGTTCGGCATCGCTGCGCCGAAACTAATACGACCTTGTCCGATATCACCTGAAATCTGAAGGATACTAACATACAACACAGAGAAAACGCTGTAAAGGAAGAGACTTGTATACACATAGACAACAACTGCACCAGCATATGTCATCAATAATGAGAAGCTCTTGAATCCACCAACAGACGTTCCTGGAATGTTAGCCCCGATATTACCGATAAGACCTGACGTTCTAACTACCAATGAAGACACTACTAACCACCCGATTAACACCATACCAAAGAGGATAACCAAATCCTCAACGAGAGAAACATAACCATTGAGCGTACCACCCGCAAGCGTAACGGCTTGATAAGAAACGTTGGTATAACCTGACGATGAGTTATACATCGACACGACATCAATACCGTTTTCTTTGAACTTGGTTGATAAGAAGTTATACATCGCCAAGTCACTCAAACCAAAGCCTGAAATCGGGCTCGTTCCGACGTGGTCGCCAATTTTCAAACCATCACCCGTGTTACCAGGGTTTTTGAGTTTGTACTCGTAACGGTTCTCACCTGACGACGTCAATGACCCGTTATTGTAGATATTGAACGGATATTTCTTAATGGCTTCACCGAAGCTCGAACCACTCGAACTACCTTTACTATCCTTGTCATCTTTACCACCACTTGACGTCGCAGCGCTTGACTCATCACCCTCAGGGTCTCCATAAGTTGCACCACTTTCACCGTCAAGAAGGTTTTGCGTTTTAGCCAAATCCTCAATACGAAGACCAAGCAAACCATTGTAAATAGCTGTCGAACGGTCTGTACCCGTATCACCTGCGATAGCCCCTTGGACGGTACCTTCATAATCGGCAGCCGAATATTTGTTATTGCCACCCAAGAAAGTTGACAACAAGTCGTAATTGTACTTGAAGGACGCTGTATTAAACATACGACGTACATCAAAGGTAAAGGTGTCGCTTGAACGGTCACTTTGCGGTTCGCTATCAAGTTTAACAATCGTTGAAAGTCCCGCAGCGTTTGTTTCACCCGCAATACGTTTGACTTGTTGGTACATATAAACACCATCGTCATCACCCGAACGGTCAGCGGCTAAAGTATTAACCGCAATAACAGCTTCACGGAAAGAATCCGTTGTTAGAAGCGCACGATTGTTTTTCTTGTCGTAAGCAAAGATACCATCCGAACCAATCTGCCCTTTGGCATTTGGCGGAGCAAAACGTGTCGCCGTTCCCCAATCGTCTGTACGAACAAAGGTTGACCCAACAAGATAATCGGCATAAGTTCCGAACGTATTAACCGTTCCATGCGTTAAAGCGTATTGAAGTGACTGCGTATAGAGCGACCCGACAAGCGCCACACCGATAACAGAAATACTAATACGTGTACCCGTTGTTCGAAGCACTTGTTTACCACGCGCGTTACCACCGAGGAAGTACAAACCAACCCCGATAGCCAACATGGCAGGGAACCAAACCATAAAGGCAAGGTCATGAATACCCTGATACAAGTCAATCAGCAACTGCGCGAGCGGTTTGAACGTCTCAGGAATACGACCGCCATCAACTGAACCCTTGAGAAGACTAAATGATCCATCAATACCAGCTGACAACCACGCAAACGGGTTCAAGATATTCAAGAGCCACAAAGCCATGTTAAACAAGACAGGAACCACTTGCACACCCACATACATAAGAAGGAGCAAGAAGGTCAAAATCTTAGCAATGGGGTCAACAGCTTCCGTGTTGACAAACCCTAGAGACGTTAACGTTCGACCATAACCCGCATATTCAAGAAACGACGTCGTTGAGCTGTAGGTTGGATTACCACCCTTAGTAACAGCAGGAATACGAACACGTTCCAAGGCTTTGTATGAGTAAGTATCTTGGTTTTTAGCGTCAGGTGAACCGATGAGTTTAACGTCCTCAGCAACACCATCCATCAGACTCGACGGATTACCCTTAAAGGCGAGAATACCACCCATGTTACCTGCTAAAGCGCCACGCTCACGTTGTTGTGTACCTGTCTGCCGTCGCAAGAAACTCGCAAGGTTAACCCCTGACTCATCAGGTTTGGCCTCGTCAGACTTAGCATCACCCTCCGACTCAGCTTTCAACTGGTCAAGACTCAGGATTTGGTTCAAAGCGTTAATCAACTCGTTAGCAACGTAAGACATCGACCCTGGCTTTTCGTTAGACCGACCGACACCTCCGCCTGAGGACTTCTTCTCTTCGCTCGAACTCGACGATGAACTTGACGAACTCGACGAACCAGATGAGTCTGAACCTGACGAGCTTGAAGACGAACTAGACGAACTATCTTCCGCGTAAACCACAGTCGGTTTTGCAAACGTCGATACAAGAGGCGTCGTCATAATACCAACACCTAGAATGGCAAGAGAACCGTACGTCACCCATCTTGTCAGACGACGTTTAGGACCCTTGCCCAATTTAACTACCATATGTAAAATTCCTTTCTAACCACACAGCTTTAGCGTGATACCACAACTTTGGACCAACAAAAAAGAGTGATTGTATTTAATCACTCTCTATTTTACCACAAACCTAGGATAGTTCCAAAGGTCAAACTGCCATTTCCGACAAAAGGTGCTAATCTTAAGATTGCAATATACAATTCGCTCAAGACAATGTAAGCAAAACCACCCACAACAACATAAACAAGAATACCACTTGTTTGCGTCATAAGTGTAAAGAACCCTTTAATCGAAGACATGGCTGTCTTGACCATACCAACAGGCAAACCACCAAGGAGTCCTGAGATACGAATAATGGTCAAACCAATCGTAAAGTAAGCAATCAGACACGCACCACCGAGAACAACAATGTCCTCAACGACCGTCATCACTGAGTGCCAACCGCGACCAGCCAAGGTAACAGCTTGGTAGGTATTGGTTACTTGACCACTATTTGACTGCGTATGAGCCGTAACGGTTGCTCCGTTAACATCAAATTTCGTCGCCAAGAAGTTATACATTGACAAGTCACTCAGACCAAACCCATCAATCGTTGAGTCACCCAATTGAACATTAGGACCTTGGGCGTTCGTTCCACCTGCAGCCTTGATATGCGCTCTAGGGTCCATACCACTGATATCACTATTGCCACCTTCTTGGTAGAAGTTAATCGTACGTTTACCGCTACCCGTCAATGACCCATTGTTGTAGATATTAGCAGGATAGAGGTTCAAGGACAACCCAAAGGTTGATTTCTTCGAGTCGTCATCAAGAAGCGTATCGTAAGACGATGCATTACGGGCTAGAAGCGACTTCGTTGCCTTCAAATCTTTGATACGGAAGTTGACCAAACCATTATAAGCCTTGTTCAAATCATCGTCTTGCTTAATGGCTGACTGCATATCCGTCTCGTACTTAGACGCTGAATAGTCATTAGAGCCAACAAGCATGTAAGTCTTGAGCAAATCAAAACCATAATAGTTATTATAGTTTGAAAAGACTTTACGAATATCCAAGTTCAACGAAGACCCTGACGTTGATGAATCAATCGTCTTGTCATACTCAGCGTTTGTTGCCAACTGAGACTCACCGCTCTTATTAGTGATGAAACTCATGGTATCAACCATGGCATTTAAAGCATCCGCTTCATTACCACGTTTAGCCGCAAGTAAGTTAATAGCCGCAACCCCTTGACGATAGGATTTCGCGTTAAGCGTTCCACGTCCTGTCTCGGTGTCATAATTGATAATACCACTACCATCGCCTAGGGCTAAATTACCTTCGGCTGTTGGCACAGCCATACGTGTATTACGGGCCCAATCATCAACACGTACAAAGGTCGTCGAAACAAGATAATTAGCAAACGACCCCATAGACGCCATATTAGGTGCGAGTTGTCTTGCTTGCGTAAGCCCTGACGTATAGATACTACCAAGAAGGGCAACACCTATAGTTTGGATAAACACACGCGTACCAAACGTTCGCAGAATAGTCTTCCCTTTTTGACTATTACCGAGGAACAAAAGTCCTACACCTAACGCCAAAAGAACAGGGAAATAAACAGTCGTCACGAGGTTAGAAATACCATCGTAAGCATCCGCTAAGAGCTGAGCTACGGGTCTAAGCTTCTCAGGCATATGACCACCATCAATAGCGCCTTGCATAAGGTCACCACCCTTAGACGTCAACATAGCCAACCAAGCAAATGGGTTGAATACGCTCAGAACCCAAAGGAGAACCGTAAACATAGCTGGAACAAGCTGACTAGCCAAATACACTAACATCAAGACCCAAGTCAAAACAACTGTTCCGAGGTTAGCACGGTCTGTTGAAATAAGACCAAGGTCGGTTAGAGCCCTACCGTAAGTCAGATAGATATAAAAACCATCTGTCGAACCGTAAGTATTCTCACCGCCCTTAGACACAATCGGATAACGCAAGTTACGAACCGTTTCATACTTATACGTCACGCCGTTCTTAGCTGACGGAGACCCAAAAATAGCATCCTCGTCGGTCGCGTTATCCAAAATCTCAGAAGGAACGTCACTGAAACCAAGAAGCGCTCCAAGGTTACCTGCGTTTGTCACAGCCTGACCTGACGGATTTGTTGCAAATCGTGCCAAGTTTGTTTCTTCAGGTGTCGCTTTACCATCTTTAGTGTCTTTTTGCGACCCTTTATCACCTGAGTCTTTAGCATCTTCCGATTTCAATTTATCAATCGTAAAGATTTGTTTGAGTCCGTTCACAAGTTCACTGGTCGTATAACTGATAGACCCTTTAACCGTATGGTCGCGTTTAGCTGACAAAGGCTCAGCCTTAGACGACGATACCGATTTCGAACGGTAGATATAAACCTTACCGTGACTACCGACTTGGTGTTTATAGGTGCTGTAGGTGTCCGTATCAATCCCACGAGGAAAGCTACAGTGGATGATTTCATCATCACCCTTGAACATACCCGTATGCCCTAAATCACCGCCTGAAGCCCCTTTAGGACCCCAAATGAAGATATCCCCACGTTGCGTTTTACCGATTTCAGCATCCGAACCCCAATCGCTCTCAGACACAAGCTCGAAGTTATTTTTAAGAAGCCAGTCGTGCAAACTATCAGTATTAAAAGCCCACGACCCGCCAAACTTGATACCACCAGCGTCCAAGGCATAAGTTACACTGGACGAACAGTCATAGCTATCAGGTCCGTTACGTGAACCACCCTGAGTGTAGCTGACCTTACCTTTACGGTCTTCATACCACTTGACAGCAGCATCGACGTTGAACTTAGCTTCCGAATTACCTTCGTTTTCAGCAGCATAGGTAATAGGGATATGGGTAACATAATCATAAATCGCAGGCGCAGACGTGGCTAACATAAGAGCCGCCATACCAGTGGTGGCTAGTTTAACAATGCGTTTATACTCCACGCGCACACCCCCTATTCTCTAGAAACTTTAGACGCATTTGGAATACGTCGACCGATACACACATCGCAACCAAAAACAACGTTTTGGAAAGAACGGCGAAGGAACCACATGTAATCCTTATCGTCCATCAAGACATCAGCCAAGGCTTCGTTAATGGTCACACGCATGCGCTTTTGGTATTCTTCAATCTCTTGAGAGTCCATAGCCCCAAACAAAGTATAATCGGCTTTAATAAGGTCATTGAAGTCAGAATCCTCAACAGCCGCTGACACACTGCCGTAAACGAAAACAACACGAATACGACGACCGTACATATTCTCAATCTGTTTACCGACATACTCACGCATTTCTTCCGTAATATGTTCGGCACCATGGAAAATGACCGTATCACCTTCGCCAAGCGTTCGAACGGCGAAGCTCAAAACGTTAGCAAACTGAGCCATCGCAACCCCTTCACCACGGCTACTAAGACTATTAAAGTCATAAACAACACGTGGCAAGTCGCTAATAGCGTCAATGGTCGAACGAGTATGATTATCGAACAAATCTCCGTTATTAACGAGCATCTGTTTGATGATACCCTGCAATTCCCCGAGAACTTCCAAAGCTTTAGGGTCATTGTGCGCAGCTGTTAGCAACTCATGGTGGCGCTGTTGGACGTAAACGTTGAAATGGTGCAAAAGTGGATACTCATCGTGAGGGAGACCAACCAAACGCACGGCGTCACGTTGTCTAGCGTCCGTGACGTTGGCTACCCACATGTTATGCGCACGATAGAAATCAGGAATAAGTGACGCCAGCTCCCCTTTCAAACGGGGTTTATTAGGACTATCCGTCATTTCACCAATAAGTGAAATCATAAGCACAAGCTTTTCTGTCGTTACAGACATTTGCCCGATTTCATCCTCCAAAGTACCGAAGATTTCAAACGGGTTAACATCACCCGCAGACATATTAACAAGCGCTGTAATCGCTGATAAATCAAGACCAATAGACATAACATCCGCATCGTTAAGGACAAACTCAACCACGCGACCACCCTCTTTAAGCGTCTCCTGAGCTAGCTTCACACCCCACATGTCAGAACCCCTAGCGTTGCCGCCAGGTGCAATTTCTTCAGGTGTCAGTGTGAGCGTATGCGCCTTGGCACTTGACGCGATAACAACAGAGTGTTTGTAGTCATTCACATCGAAAACAACGGCTGAGTTATTCACATCACCTGTCATTTTACCAATATATTGACCCGTCAAGTCGTTAATCCCCTGCGTAACGAGGTTAGCAAAACCACCGAACTCATCAGACGTAAACCCAAAGGCGCGGTCAGGTTTCGTCTCGTTAGCACGCAACAAGTGCGTAAACTCAAAGCGTTGTGTGGCGTCTCTAGCCACAACACGAACCGTATCAAAAGTCGTGCGCAATTTGTAATTGATTTTACGAATAGCTTCGTCTAGCAATTCAAGCGACGGCGCTTTGACCAAATAATTTAAGCGCACATCGAGATAAGACGCCCCTTTATTAAGCTCTTGTGAGACTTCCGTAAAGGAATTTGAGTTATCAGCCGCTTTTTCTTTACTACCGCGGTTAGCACCCTTCAACTCAGTCGAGTTAGACTCTACGACAATCTCATTGGTATCAATCTTAGACTCAACCCAAGATTTTTCACGACGACTGACTTGGTTGATAAAACGTACACTGACGTCTTCAAGACCCTCACCCGCGTCGATAAGCGACAAGGTCAAGCCCCAAAACGGAGCCAAACGATCATCAGCACCATCGTCATGGAGAACCGTCAATACACAACCATAAGTCTTATCATCAATAACGAAATAGTCTCCGTAATAGACATAACCATTTCGAGGCGAGACATCATTATGGAATTTAGAGTCCCGAATTTTTTCAACCGGTTTATCATCGGTCGCATCGGCTGTTTTCTTAGCTACAGCCGTTGTATTTACTTTTTGTTTAATCGTATCAAAGACTGACATTGGAATACCTTTCTATAGTTCGCTCAAAAGCAAACAACTAATATCAATAGCTTTAATTGTATCATGAATGCTTACATTTTACAAAAATAGAGCAACAAAAAAACCAACCCAATGGATTGGTTTTTAGAATCAAGCACCAAGGAAAGTACGATAGTAAGCTTCAACCTCAGTATAAGTCAACGGTCTAATATACTTGAACATACGACCTGTCTGGCGATATTCAAGATAAGCCGCTTCTTCCGCACGATTGAGGCCCTCACGCGTCGGTGCAATAATCATCATGCTTTGCGCAGACGAGCGGAAACCTTGCGCCTTAGCCGCTGCGCGTTCACTGTAGCTCAAAGCCCCATCAACATGACCACCGACCTTGTACTTGAGGAAATATTCATCCTCGTCGTACAAGGCTTGCAATTCAGGAACAGGTTGGAAACTACGACGTTGTTCCAAGGTCAATAGTTGTTCTTCAACACTTTGCGACGACGGAATAGTATCGAAGATAAAATCGACATTCTCTTCTGCTGTTTTGAAGAACGACGCATAAGCGTCCGTAATAAAAGCTCGGTCTTCATCAAACATCAAAGCTGATACAGCGCCGACAACCAAATACATCTTAGCAAAAGAGCCGTCGACCATAGTAATAAGCGCACCTTCTCTGCGACCGAGGTTAACAATCGAACGAACACCCATCTCACGTTGCAAACGCGTCAAGGGGTCACTACGATAAAGTGACACATTACGCTTCGTTTTATCTAAAAAACGCAAATAAGGGAGAAACAATCGCACACGGTAACGTTGGGCTTCATCCAGCGAGCCCGCCATATAGACGACGCCGACCCAACCAATCGTAAACAAGACAAGACCAACAATAGAACCCGCCACGAAACCTTTCATGACAAGCGTTAGCCAAATAAAGAACCCACAGACCCAAACGATAATAGACGCAAGCGTCACAGGGCGTTTTGTGAAACGCACTCCGTCACGTTGAAATTGGAACTGTCTATCCAACTGCGTCTTATTCAGGTCATAAGGAATTTTGTAAACAGATTTCACTTAGGACACCTCTCAATTCACCCAGCCATCGACATAATAGCCGTAATACTTACCACCCGTCTTGCTGTTCTCAACAAGACCGTATTTAATATAGGCAATTTTACCACCTTTAAGCTCAGCTGTCACAGCTTGACCATCCAACATTTGTTGTTTTTGCGCATCCGTAAAGGTACACGTCGAATACGTATCACGCATATCGGCAATCGTTTCAGCCTTCTTCGGTCCTTGTTTGATAGCTGACAAGGTCCAACCCCATTTAGGGTCATTGACAATCTCAAGTTGCGGAGACCATGTACCCTTAGCTGTTTGAACTGTCACCTGAACAGGTTTTCCAGCCGCAACATCAGCCAATTCACTATCGGTCAAGCGATACGTCATAAAGACAGGACGCAAGCGAATGGTTTCGCCCTTGAAGACCACTTCAACCTTATCGTCAGGTTTCTTAACAGCTCCTAATGACGCAATACCCCAACCATACGTCGGGTGGTTTTGAATTTGATACTGGCAAGGGTATTTACCAAACTTACCGTCGGTTTCAATGATAACCACATCACCTGTTGACAAATCCATAAGCTCATCATCCGTTGCTTCACGACCACCCGCTAGCGACGTATTGAGCTCAATCATGTTACCCTTAAACACCACTTGGCGTTTAGTTGGTGTCTTCTTCTGAAGTTTGCTAAGCGACTTGTACTCGGCTTTCATGTCCTTGTCGTCTGACGACTCAATTACTTCCATGTAACGCTTAGCCATGGCTTTATTCTTAACCATAAGCGGCATATCGTGTTTCATAACAGCTGTCATCGAATCAACAACCGAACGAACCGTACGTTTGCCTTCTCCGACTTCTTTCATGGCTTTTTCAAGGTTAGCTGTAACCGTTGGACTTGCAATATGCGTACCCTTAAGAAGAACGGCGTTAAGTTTACCGAGAACAGTCAATTTAAGACGACCTTTAGTTTCAGTCACAAGACGACGTTCTTGTGTATCGCCTGTCAATTCAGAGATAGTCGAAAGACGTGTCGCACCAGTACCAACACCGAGTTTGACCAATTGTTTTTCCAACCACTTAATCGTTGGTTTAGCAGGTCGTGGGTTTGAACCTTCGTAGATAAACGGCTTAGCAATAGACCCAAGTGCTGTTGCATTATTTTCCTTGTCTTTATCCTTATCATCGTCATCCTTATCGTCATAAATGGCTTTATAACCAAGTGACTTAGGAACGGATACTGTCGCTTTAAACCCAGGAACACCAACAAGCTCAGCAACAACTTGTTCGTAGGTATAATCTTCAGCCATCATAGCCAAGTAGTTACGAGCCAACAATTCATAAATCGCAGAACCAAGACCTGCGGTTGAGCCACCTCTTTCAAACTGCGACAAACTATCAAGCGCAGAAGGAACGCGAAGACCTGGACGGTTAGCCCCGTGAGCCCCACCCTCTTTAATGTGAGTCTTACGTTCAGCCGTATGCGTCAAAAGTGACGGGTCAACACCCACGACATTCGCAATGCTGTTGACAAGTGGCAACATTTGTTTGTATTGCTCAGACGTGATAAAGGCGTCTTCCGTACGTGGATAAGACACGATTTGTGACTCATACATGGCTTGATAAACCTTAAGAATATCAGACGAACGATAACCTTTAGGTGCTAATGCCGAACCGATACCACCAATAGTCAAAAGCGCTGGTGGTGCTTTATGTTTCATCGCACGCGATACCTCATTAGTGTTGGCTTGTGCAAATTGCGCCAACTCAGCCTCAGCTTGCGCCTTGTCCAAGTGTCTAAACATATCACCGTCAGAATAAGGACGTTTATAGACATTCCCTTGGTCGTCCTTATAACGCACTTCGTAGTACGGTACTTTCTTGTAAGTACGAATACGTTCCTCTTGTTCAAACAAGAGACGGTTAATAACCGATTTCAAACGACCGTTCCTGAGAACTGCCTTAATCCCCAAACTACGAATAACGACCGTAGCCACACGCGTGACCTGCATCGAAAGCCAATCCCAACGTGAACGAGCTTCCGCTTTCAAATAATCGCCGTTTTTGTCCAAGTCAGGAATATCTTTGATATCACGAAAAGCTTTTTGAAGACTAGCAGGCGACTCGTCCGTTAAATACATACGTTTAATCGGCTTACGCCAACCAATATGCTTGATGATTTCCCCAGCAATCAACTCCCCTTCACCTGAAGGATCAACATCGGTTGCGATAACGAAAACATCACACGTCGACGCTTCGTCTTTAATCGCTTTAACAATACTTCGTTTTGAAGGGACAACATGACGTTTAAAGGCAACGTCTTCTGGGTTCCATGGGAGTTTATCCAAGTCCCAAGATTTATAATCTTCGGCTTTTTCAGGAGCAACTTGCTTCTCAGGCGTTTCAAATTCCATGGTATGTCCTGCAGCAGCCCCTAACAAATAGTCCTGACCTTCGAAAGTACCTGAACGACCTCCGAAGGCTTTTTCCATCGACTGACGCGCCGACGGTTTTTCCGCTAAGATATAATATCTCATTTAGTTTTTAACCTCGTTTTCTCTTAATGCTTCATGTCACTGGTTCGTCGTGTCTTCAACGCCTTGCGTTTAGCCTTAGCAACTGACTCGAAAGCATCGCTAGCTAGATAAACAGCTGACTTGTTACTTTCACTCGTATTACGATGAGCCACAAGCGCCTTAATAAAGGCTTCAATATCCGAATCACGACCAAGTTGATACTCTTTAACCAAAGACCCCGTCTTGAGCAACCCTTGACTATGCAAAAGTAAAGCCAAAACAGCGTATTGCGTAGACGCGTTAATCACAATGTCGTCACTAACACTTGCCGTTAAGCTATTGACGTTGTATTTCACATCGTCCGAACGCTGCTTAACGGTTGTTTTAAGCTCATCTAAAGCCGTTGCAACACCACTATTGGTCTCAGATACCGTTTTCGTAGACTCCGAAACCTGACGACCGACCCAATCTAGCGTCTTGAGAGCATCCGCTACTGACGTTGACAACTCAAGCGACGCTTGTGTGAGCTTATCATCACGAAGAGCATCATCCCTGTTAAAGAACAACAACTCACGGCGGTCGTTGAGAACAGACAAAGCTGTATACAAATGCGCAGCATCCGTATCCAACGTTTCTTGTGTCGCTAGTCGTTTGCGTAAATATTCAAGATAAATGGCGATATCCTCGTCTGTCATAAGCGCAAACAGAGCAACAACATCAGCCACACGCTCAACCGCATACGGGTTGGTCATGTCAAAGACGAGGTTATGGTTGCCGACATCAAACGACAAACCTTCGCCTCGTGCAACAAAACCTGCAATGCGGTCTGATATCAAGCTACCAAGCCTACTGCCATCAAGATAACGACCGTCCTCGGTCAGTACGCTGGTAACGCGCGTGATAGCATCAAGTCCCTTGGCTGTTTGTGTGACGTCTGCCGACGCTTCGAGTTTGGCTTCTAATTCGGCAATCCGTCGCTCATAAACCAGACGGTCGTCTTCAAGACGCTTTTCAGTGTCCTCTAACTTCTTAGCAGACGTCTCAACGTTACGCTCTAAGGTCTTTAACCGAGAATTAGCGTCCCGCAGGGCGTCAGACGTTTTATTGTACTGCTTCTTGAACTTCCTAGCCTCAGCCGTCGCCTTTTCAAGCGCCGTTTTATCAACAACAGGCGCTGACGCCGTCTCACTGACAACAGGTGCTTGTGATGGAAGGGTTTCAGACGAAGCTATTGATTGGACTTCAGACGTTTTCGGTTGCGGATTAGCCTTAGTCGGCTGTGACTTATTAACGCCAAAATCCTTCTTAGCTTGCTCTAGATAACCCTCACGACTAGCTTTATCCCGAGCCCTTAAGCGAGCAACCATAGGGTCTACAGGAATATTCATATTTGGTTTATCACTCATGCACCACCACCTCGACTCATATCCACCTTGTCTTCAGGCAGAATACCGTTGTCTTCACGACTAACAAGGCTTGAAACACCTGATGACAAACGTGAGAAGCTATCAAAGCCATTTCGAATCAAACGCGACTGACCATCGACTTTCGTCTCTAATCGGTCCATCTGACCTAAAACAGATTGCACAGCTGTAATAAGCGTTGTCAAATCAAGAGCCTCAGGTCGACCATTAGCTACCGTAAGCGCATCTAAGTAATAATCAACAGCATTAGACAACAAGCGGTCACGAGTGATATCAAAACGTTCGCACCACTTATCCAACTCAATCCGACGACGGCGATAAGCTAATAACGGCTCCATAGTCGTGTCCAAATCACCAAGCGATTGCAATTCCAAAGCCATAGCAACAGCCTTTACGATAAAATCCGTCGCATTGGTCAAATCATCAGATTGAGCCACACGTTCGTCAATAGCTAGTCGCATATTATCAGGCAACCGTAATGTAAATCGATTTGTAGCCAAGCTTTTGAACCCCTTTCTTGTTAATAAAAAATCAAGGTATTCGCTCACACAAAGACCTCATAACACAGCCTATTATATCAAAAACACGCCAAGGCCTCAACCGTAAGCCTTAAAACAAAGCCAAAATCGGCCCATCGCTTTTAAGAGCTCTAGAACGCTCTCTAAGCCATTTGAAACCCTGTCGGGTATATTTACCCTAGAACCTCTCCAAAATCGCGTCACGGACTTCTGAGAGCGTCTGAGGACTATTCTAACGTTTTTGTCTGTAGTCAATTCCTACTGACCTAAAGTCTACAGCCTCACAAAACACCGTAAAATCGACACATCGTTTTTAAGGACTCTAGGAGGCTCTCTACGCCGTTTTAAATCCTGTCTGGTAGATTTACCCTAGAACGACCCTAAAATCGTGTCACGGAGCTCTGAGAGCTTCTGAGAGGCATCCTAGTATTAAATGCTATAGTCCAAACTAAAGTCTAAGAGCTTAGACACTCACCACCACGTAAACGTCTAAAAGAAAGGAAGTATGTTACAACTAAAGCCATAATATGAAACGCCAAATATCCAATATTATGCGCCATAGTGTCAGTAGTATCAAGGGTCTAGGGCATATTCTACAGTTAAAATAACGCCAAAAATAATATGTCGACATATTATGCGAAACTCCTTGTGCCACAAGGTGTTAG